>Ga0315915_1004766_pt1 | contig 17035 bp, 10 predicted proteins | sample MpolbnodulesMG_FD_207738 | JGI IMG/M metagenome (GOLD analysis project Ga0315915, IMG submission 207738) | Medicago polymorpha root nodule microbial communities from Los Angeles, California, United States - branched nodules | ecosystem: Host-associated > Plants > Roots > Nodule | place: USA...
GTGAAATAGCACAACATCCATATTTAAAATATAACTAAATTTTAGAGGCTAAAAATTCTTTCAAGTGAATATACATGCTTCATAGGATTAGTTTTTAATTCAGGATAGAGAAATACATAAGGCACAACCAAAATATTAGTGTGACAAGAAATGGGGACAACTTATACCCGTATTTCTTGTCATTATGGTCATCAAATCAAAATTGTAGAAATCGATTAACTTGGTATCTTACATTTACAAAACAGTAACAATTTAGTTCTTCAAATTTAAGAATGTCTTAACATATTATACTTTTTTTAAAGTTCAGTATCCGGTCCAAAAGCCGATCAATTGTACTCAATAGACTTTTGTTGTAATAACACAAATATAAATCTTTAAAATTGTAATGCTAAAGTCGAAAAAAGACAAAATTGGCCAGCATTTTTAACTTAAAATACTAAATTGTTATTGTTATTTTAAAATAAGTCTAAATTGTCCCTTTCATTAAAATTTAAAGAGCAAAATATTATAAAATAATGAAAACTTACCATACACGTAAGTCCAGGGCAAGACAAGGAATGAATCACAATCACATCAAGTAAAGATGAACATTGTACCAAAGAAAAAAAAAAGATGAACATGTGATCGATGAAGTGGTTAAGTACTTTCTTCTATGTAGTCTTTTTCATTTTCTTAATGCACTAGTATACTACAATTTTTTTTTTAATTAAAAAAAAGCTTTGGCACTCACTGTTTCTCATGAAGTGGGAACATAACAAAGATAGCAAGTTGTGGCTTCAAAATATATTTTTATAAACTAAAGAAGAAAAGGAAAAAGTTATGATCACTGATTAGTTATATCTAATGTCTCTATTATATATATTTCACTTGTCATCTTTAATCCCAACGTTGCTTTAATACTTTGTTTGCATGCGGCAAATAATAGTGACATTATTTCACATCAACTAATTAAGCTAGCTACTGATTTTGTCCATTATATATATTCAATTCTTAGCATCAATCAGAAGGGTCTTTCATTCTTAGACTAACCAAATTTTGAGGCTAAAAATTCTTTCAAGTTAGCTAGCAATCTATATAGTTTGGTACTCTATTCTTCCTTCTCTAGTAGTACTATATGTATATGTATGTATGTATTTATTTAGTTTGGTTCCAATTTTCCATTTACATAACTTGATTTGAGCATAAGCTTGGTTTCATGAGTGTGGCTGTTTATTTCTGGAAATATTGTCAAGTCATGCAAGACTTTGAAATTCTGAATTTCATTTGACAGAATGAATATTTTGGTTTTGATTATTTGAAGTTAAACTCCTTTTAATTATTTTTTTTATAAGGTTGTTACCGTTGATTTTGTTTTTGAAATTATTTGTTTTTATCAGTTTATCTCTTGATTTGTTTTAAGAAGGGGGGTGTATTTGTAACTTTGACTATTGGAATCATAGCAAATGACTAAAACAATTTAGGAGACAGCTGTTGTTTATCTCTTTTTAAGATTCGAGAGTTGGATTTTTTTGTAGTAGTTTAATTAACATGAGACCATAAGTCTATTGTTTGGTAGTTTAAAATTAATGTTTATTGTTTTCAATATTATTATCAGGTAGAAAATTCTACTTTTATCAATTGGATTTAGTGAGAGATTAAAGAAAATTAATGGATATATACGAGCCATTCCAGCAAGTTAGCATGTGGGGTGACAGCTTTAAAGTTGAAGGTGGTCTTAATTCAATTGCTTCCCCAATGTTACTAGTGAACAGTAACACTACTAGCATGGAGAACAAGGTGAGAGAGTTATAACTAATAATTTGATTTTATATTATAGAGTCAGCCTCATTTAATGTGGAAGCTAGATTATATAACAATCTTATGAATTTGTATTTTGCAGTCTGAATATATTCCTCATGAACCAAGGGATCATTCAGAAGCTGAACAAGAGATTACAAATAATAAGGTAATGAAATTTGATCGACATAAATTGTGACATTTTGATTTTTTTCCAAAATATTTGTGATGAAACAATGAAAGTTTTTGAGTTGTTTATGTGTCTGTGACATTATGTGTAGGTACTTAGACGCCTCACCCAGAATCGAGAGGCTGCTAAGAAAAGCCGGGAGCGCAAAAAGGTAATATAAATAAATTTACTTACAGGAAAAGTCATTTGAATTGTTCTTTTGTTATATTAAACGGTTGAGGAAATGAAAATTCAGGTTTTTATCCCATTCAAATCAATAGAACAGTTTATAAAGATGAAAGCAGTTATAACTGACTAACAAACATATTTCTAACTAACTTTTAACTAATCCACAAATATGAAACATATGCTTGAATATTGTGCAGGCTTATGTTAAACAATTAGAATCAAGCAGATTGAAGCTCATGCAATTGGAGCTGGAGATTGGGAGAGCAAGAAAGCAGGTGAACCAAAACTAACAATTAATTTACCATCTTTACTTCTGATTTATATTTATGTTATGTTCTTTCAATTGTCAATTTTAAGCATATATTAAAATTTCTACTTTAGTTGCAGGGTATTTGCACAGGAAATGCATTAGACACCAGTTTTATGGGATCATCTGAAACAATAAACCCAGGTTTGTGATTCTTGATATTAATGTCAAGCATTCTTTATTTTTTTTTTTAATTCTTGTTACATTTTTCTCATTGGTCTTTGTGTTCTGTTAATTAGGGATTGTCGCGTTTGAAATTGAATATGGAAATTGGGTTGACGAGAACAATAGGCGGAACGAAGAACTCAGAAATGCATTTCAAACTAATGCGTCTGAAGTGCAGCTCCGTCTAGTTGTTCAGAGTGTCTTGAGTCATTACTCGGATCTTTTCAGAATGAAAACAGATGCTGCAAAGGCTGATCCCCTCTATTTAATCTCCGGTGTGTGGAAACCATCCGTAGAGCGCCTTTTCCTATGGATCGGAGGATCTCGCCCATCACAGCTTCTAAATGTACAAATCTGATCTTAATAGCGAATTAGATTAAAAGTCGGTACTCTCGAAACCTCAACGAATCACTAACCATTATTAGTTTTTTTTTCTTTCTGCTACAGCTCATTGTGCCACAACTTGAGCCTTTGTCTGATGAACAAATGTTGAGCATTAAAAAACTTCACCTGTCGTCTCAGCAAGCCGAAGATGCTCTTTCACAAGGACTAAATAAACTCCAGGAGAGCCTGGTCCAAGACATGGCATTTGTTCCATTAAATGCTGCAAATCATGGAATTCAGATGGCTATTGCTATAGACAAATTTGAGGGACTAGAAGGTTTTGTAATCCAGGTAATGTAACACCAAGAAATTTGAATCAACTAGGAATTTTCTAATGCCACTCTTTTATCCTAAGTCCTAGTGTTCAAATTATAACTAGACCCTTACTCATCATTACATTATTCAATTTGATACATTGTGAATGATTTGTGTTGTCCACAGGCAGATCATCTCAGACAGCAAACTCTGATACACATGTTCCGCGTCCTGTCTACACACCAAGCTGCTAGGGGATTGATTGCTGTTGGGGAATACTTTCATCGTCTTCGTACTATATGTTCTCTTTGGACTTCTCGTCCATTCGATTCCATGATATCACCTAGGATTACTCCTTAGAGGAAGAGCTGGATACCTGCTTATGATGCTTGAGTTTCAACTTTACAGAACAGATGTTCAAATTTTGGTTGAATCTATATGTTATGTGTATAAACGAAACTTAATGCTGTGTAGCAGCAAGAGGCAATATTATATGATTTGATGCTATTAAGTTTAGAGTATGCTTGTACATACTATGTATTGAGTTGTGATTTGATGCTGATGAGTTTAGAGTATGCTTGTAAATACTATATATTGAATTAAAAGGAGTTCATCTTCGTTTTAGCATCTTTTGAATTGAAAGGAGTGGCATTTTAAGTGTATTTCAAAAGTTCTATTCTGAATGAAGAGGGTCATAAATCATTTCAATTCAGATGGGACACTGTCTGTGACTGGTAGACAGGATCAGATGATGCTATACAAATTATTGGTTGATTTCATAATTATATCTTACGCAAAACTATATAAATTGGAAAATGCAACACTAGAAACTTGAAGAAGAAAAAACACTTCAATGGTGTATTGGTACAAATAACCGATTATCGCCGTCACAACCCTATTTCGATACCTCTATTGTCGTTCTCAGAATGACTTGTTATAACCGTATGTCTATTTTCTCTCTAGCCGCACTACAACGCCTCTTTTGTTTTAAATAACCCCTTTTTGCTGTGAAATTCATTACGACGGTCATCTTCTTCCGATCATCTAACAACTTGACCATAAAACAAAGTTAAACATCCTATTTCAAGGTTGATTGTTTGGAGTGTCTTGTGCTCTCGACACATGTCTAAGTGGTTAATGCGCAATGTATGTGAGTGTTGTAAATTTTAGATACCTAAATAATTTAAGTGTATTTTAGCTATTTTGGAAGAAGCATATGGGCATAACAGTCATAGCACCATACACAAAAAGAAGGCAAACTGACCACAAATTTCCCGGGAAAATAATAATGGAAAATTCACGGCTATGAGAAAAAACAAAATCAAAATTTCCTCTTCAAGAAAAATTACAAAAAATAAAAAATAAACAAAAAAATTCTAAAATTAAAAGATTCTGTCAGATTCATGTGTTTTTGTTATCTCTGAAAAACCAAAAACCTCTTCTCTTCGAAAATCAAAGGAAAAATATGAGCAATTTAAGAACACTATGCAGAACTCAAACAGTGTTCTCCTTTATTAATTGCAGACATCAATTTCGATTTAGGGCTTCATTTTGGAACCCTAATTGCAAACCCTATTTACAATCGCCATGGTTATATTCTACATGGCTTAGTTCTTCGGGTAATTCGATAAGACCCATGCCTCGGTTTCGCCTCAATCAGAAGAGAACTGCGGCGAAAGCAACGAATTGGGATCAACAAAAAACCCCTTATGAAACTCTTGGTAATTTTCAGTTTCAAGTTTGTTCCTTTTTGGGAAAATTGGGCAAAATTAATCTAGTAGCTAAAAATTGGTAATTTTTGCTTTAAAGTTTGTTCCTTTTTGAAAAAATTGGTCAAAATTTAAAATTTGTATTTTTCATTTTTTGAGTGTATAATTGTAATTTATCCATTCATGGTTCAGAGATTAACTATTTGAATGATGGGTGATGGTAAAAATAAGAAATTAATGTGTTTGGGTTTGTTACTGTTAAATATGGTTGTGTGATGTTGGTGTTTTTTTGTAGGAAGATAATAGAGATGGAAATTTTGTGGATAATTGTTTTGTTTTGAATGTTTGTTCTTCAATTGTGTATGCTGAAACCAACAGAATTGGAAGGCGATGCTGATGATGAGCAGATAAAGATTGCTTATAGACGTTTGGCGAAATTTTATCATCCAGATGGTATGTACTTAATCTTAGCTACTTGTTTTATTTTTAGTGTATTAATTATGAAGTTAAGAACTGTATTTGTCAACTTCTAATTGTGCTGGCCTCGTTCTATATTTGAAATTTGATCCTATATTAATCATATCTAGCTGAAATATAGTGTTTTATTCATTTAAGAAGAAGCCAAGCAACTGCAACTACTTAGCAGTCAGCGTTTGTCTTTTAACATTTTGTTTTGAAATTTTTAGTCTGCTAGAACATGTAAGGTCTTTTGTTAATCCTACAAAGCAGTTTTAGCTTGCAAGTGTTTCTCCAACCGTGTGCCATTCAACTTAGTGTATGTTCGGAAAGGACAATTTTCATGGTGGTAGTTGTGATACGGTTCTTCTGTGCTACTGCTATTTTATTGAGGATGAATATAAACTCTCAATACGTAATAATCAGTTTTTACTTTACTCTTCAAGTCTATGATGGAAGAGGAACCCTTGAGGAAGGTGAAACAGCGGAAGCTAGGTTCATCAAGATTCAAGCTGCTTATGAATTACTTATAGATGCAGAGAGGCGGAAAAAGTATGACATGGCTAACCAGGTCAACCCTTTGAAGGTAACATTTTTATTTCAGTGGTCAATAGTAGTTAACCACGTAGTTCTTTATCATTTACATAGCATTCTATTTTGCACATTTTTTTGTACACTGCCCGCGTTTGGAACTTGTTAGATGGGATTTCATGTGAATCTTAATATGTGTGATTACTAGTATTAACCATCAAGCCTGAACCCATTCTTTCCAACTTATATTTAATGAAGCCGTTTCAATTTCTTCTTATACTGTCGGTTAAACTAATGTCTATATGGACTGTTCAGTAAACTAAATGCTAAACTATTTAATTAATGCTGATGAGTAATAGAATCACATTTGTTAATCCTATAGGAAGGAAAGAGATATGATGAATTTCTACCCTTGGTTTAAAAGCTAAAAGCATGACAGAGCCTGATGAACTTCAATAAATTGTTACTGTTTAATCTTTTGTCCACAGAAGACTCTTTGAATTATTTACTATCCACTCCTATATCTGTGGTGCTACAGCCTGAAATGGAAATACCTTCAAGCGTTTCCTTGAAACCTCTTAAATCTTAAAATACATACGACCAGTGATGGATGTAAATTTTTGTTGTTATTAATAGAATATATCAGTTTTCTTCATATTTTAGATTGATCTGCTGTGTCATTCAGGCATCTCAAGCATGGATGGAGTGGCTTATGAAAAAACGAAAAGCTTTTAATCAGCGGGGTGATATGGCAATTTATGCTTGGGCTGAGCAGCAGCAGCGCGAGTTGAATGTGCGTGCTCGTCAACTTTCTCGTTCAAAGGTATTGGGGTATGCTTGAATATGTTGTCTGTTAACTGTAGGATTAAATGATTGTATCACCTTGGTTTTCTCCCTACAAATAAAGTTATAGTCAGTTGTTGTTACATTTCACTTCCAATATTGAGTGATTCGGAAGAATCCATGGTCCTCCTAGCTTCATACATAAACATCATAGAGAGTTGTTTTTTACCAAAGAATAGGGTGTTGGAAAATGTCAGTATCACATATTTCATTACTTCTCAGAACCATATGCTATTTTTTCCCCTTGCAAATGACTTGGGAAGTATTTATGAAATCTCAGGTTGATCCAGATGAATATAGGAAGATTCTGGCAAGAGAAAAGAAGGCTTCAGCTGAACATTTCAGCAGTACCCTTAAAAGGCACACACTTATACTGCAGAAGAGAGATATAATGCGAAAAAAGGCTGACGAAGAAATGAAGAAGACTATCGGCCATCTCTTAGCCGCAGAAGGTCTTGAACTTGATGACAGTGAGGAGGAATTATAGTGAACGTCAGACTGGGTAGCTATCTACTTACCAGTAGCTAATATGTGATCCAGTACCATAATGTCTCCCTCCATGGATCTGACTATTCTTTAATTATTATAATTATAGAGAAGATATATGTAACGTCAAAAAAAGAAGAAGATATATGTACATATGTTTTGTTCCTTCCAAACTAAATTGAATGAGAATTTATCTTTGCAATTAGGGTCATTTGGACTGAGTAACTGAAATAATTCAGAATTTTAATTTCAGTTCTAATTTTATGTGCCAAGGGAATCCCCCAATCAGTTGTTAGAAACTAATACCGTACGGTGTTTGGAATGCGGTGTCAACTTTTTTATGTATGAGTATTGAAGGTACTCTAATCTGATACACAAATGTCCAAATTCAACAAGGCAACAAAGACTATACCTTCCAGCCAACCCAACATAATGTTACTCTGTATAACAAATGATTTGAGATTAATTTGTTTTGTATTGTTTTACTGTCCTTATAATCAATTAATAAGAGATAGAACTCCTTCAAAAAAAATAAAAAATAATAAGAGATAGAACTATAAAGATAACATAAAGGATAAACAAGAAGTTAATATCTTTAGCACAAATGAAGAAACCAAAGGTCAAAGCCAAAGTCACTCTATAGACTTACCTACTGGAATCCTCAATGTAAGTGGTATGGCTCTCAGAAAGAAGTTTAATCAAGGGATTCTCTATATCATTAGCAGACTCACTATTGTCTCCCAGAACGGTAATCTTCTCAACACTAGTGACGACCACCACTTGCTCCTTACGAGTTGAGAGTTCATTTGCAACAACTGCATGCATCTTGTACTTCTCAATAGCTGCACTAGCCTTATTTACAAGAATGCTTGAATCTGTCTCTAACTGTCACACAAGGAGGAAAGAAATTTCAGTAACGTGTCAAAGATATTTTACTCATGTCCCATTTTTGGATGCCTGTTATTCTTTTCTTTTTTTAAGAAAATTTGAATGTCCTGTTATGAAAACAGAAAAATAATCTCGCTAACATGAATACCTGATAAGAGATTACTACCAAGATGTATTTTGATCCTCTCATGTGGTGTGCTATTTCAGGTCACAAACATTTCATTTTCTAAATATTCTTGGAGGAAAACATAGATAACCATTTCCTTTAGAAAATCAATACTGATAATTTTAGTTTATTCTTCTATAACTATAACTGTGGAAAGGGTGCTTGATTACATGCACGGTGTCATCGCATGTAGAACTAGACTAAACTCATTTTCACCTATGTTCTCCCTAACAATTCCTCTTTAACCAGAGCTCATTAATCACTTGATCATAATCACTTGCTTAATTATTAAGTCGTTTTACAACAAGTGGCAGAAAAATTGGGCTAATGAAGAAAGTAAAAGTGACTGATGGCTCATATTAATTATGAAGAAAAATTCTGATTATGATCAAGTGATTAATGAGCTTTAAAGGGTGCTTAGTAAATTACATGAGTTTATTACTGATGTCATCACATGTAGGCATGATAAAAAGTTGAAGAACGAAAATACAGTTTCCTTAATAAATTAATTATGTTTCAAGTCATTTTTTGTCTGATAGTTCCTTTAATAACAATTGGATCTTTTTCCCCTAATATTTCCTTTGCAATTGCATTCTTCTTCTTCCTATGAATAGTCGTTATCTATGTGTTAATATTTTCAAACTTTTACACGTTTTTAAGTCTCTCTTGTTGGACCCACTTCATTTCCATTTTTCTTCAATTTGACTTTAGCTACGCGTAGTTGCCACAATTGCAATATCATTTTCCTATTAAGAACGACTGAGATTTTGTATGTTTGACAAAATCTTATCTTTAATTGTTTATATAATTCGATCATTAAATTAATAGACGAGAATAGGTATCTTTGATTGTTTATGTATACTACTACTACCCATTATAGAAACTCAATCTTATTCTGCTTGTGAAATTACAATGAGAAACTATATTATTATTCTTATACTCCATGCATTGTTGGTGTTGTCCTCCATTGTTGGGTTCAACTCATCAACAGATAATGGAGACGTGAAGTGCAAAGAGATGGAGAGATTTGCACTCCTCAGATTTAAACAAGGCCTCCAAGATTACTTTGGCATGTTGTCTACATGGAAGGACCACCGAAATTATGCAGATTGCTGCAAATGGAAGGGAGTCCAATGCAACGATCAAACAGGTTATATTCAAAGACTTGATCTCAGAGGTGGTTCGGGACCACGCTATTTGGTTGGTGAAATCAATCCTTCAATAACTGAACTGCAGCATCTAAAATATTTAGATCTCAGTTATTTGAATACTAGCGGACAAATTCCAAAATTTATTGGCTCCTTCGTAAACTTAAGATACCTTGATCTCTCAAATGGTGGTTATCATGGGAAGATTCCTTCTCAACTTGGGAATCTATCACAACTGCAACACCTTATTCTCACCGGCAATAAACTTGTTGGAGTAATCCCTTTCCAGTTTGGAAATCTTTCATTGTTGCAGTCTCTTAATCTTGATTTCAATTCTGCTCTTAGAATCAACAGCCAAAGTCAAAGCAATGTTGATTGGCTATCCAATCTCTCATCTTTGAGAAAAATTGACTTGAGTTATGTTCAAAATCTCAACAATTCTTCCCATAATGCCTTGCAATTACTAGCAAAGCTTCCAAGGCTTGAAGAGTTGCATCTAAGTGAATGTGGCCTTACTGACGCCAATATGATTCGGTTATCTGATTCTCATTTGAACTTTTCCACTTCTCTTATTGTCCTTGATCTTTATGAGAATCAGTTGACATCATCAAAGATATTCCACTGGGTACTTAACTACAGCTCCAATCTCCATGAGCTTAACCTTTATGGTAATTTGTTAAGAGGTACCATTCCTGATGATTTTGGCAACATAATGCATTCACTTGTTAGTCTCGATCTCTCCAAAAACAGCCTAGAAGGCAAGATCCCAAAATCCATTGGGAATATATGCACTTTGGAGACATTTCGGGCTTCTGAAAATCGCTTAAGTGGGGACATTTCAACTTTTACCCATATTAATTATTCCAAATGCATTGGAAATGTGTCCTCATTACAAGAACTCGTGTTAGTGGGAAATTTGATTTCAGGTACGTTACATGACATTGCAATGTTATCATCTTTGAGAAGGTTAGAGTTGCATTACAATAAATTGCTTGGAGAAATACCCACGAGCATTGGATCACTTGCAGAGTTAGAGATTTTAAGGTTGGGTGGAAACTCTTTTGACGGAGTTGTCTCTGAATCCCATTTCACAAACCTCTCCAAATTAGAACTCCTACATTTGTCTCATAACCCGTTGACTATGAAGGTTAGCAATGACTGGGTTCCTCCTTTTCAATTAGTGGATTTAGCCCTAGTTTCTTGCAATCTCAATTCTAGATTTCCTAATTGGCTTCAGACGCAAAATAACCTATCTTATCTTTACCTTTCAAATGTCAGTAATCTATCTCCAATACCTCAATGGTTTTGGGGCAAATTGCAAACACTAGGTTACATGGACCTCTCAAACAACAATCTCTCTAGCAAGGTTCCCAATTTGGAACTCAATCTTACCAACAATCCTGAAATAGATTTGAGTTCAAATCAACTTGAAGGTTCCATTCCTTCTTTTTTATTGCAAGCAGGAGTACTGCATCTTTTCAATAATAAATTTTCAAATTTAGCTTCCTTTCTATGCAGCAAAAGTAGCCCTAACAATTTGGGAGTTTTGGATTTATCAAACAATGAATTAAAGGGTGAGTTGCCTAATTGTTGGAATAATCTAACCTCATTACAGTTTGTCGACCTGAGCAACAACAAGCTGTCAGGAAAAATCCCCTTCTCAATGGGTGCCCTTGTTAACATGGAGGCTTTAATTTTAAGAAATAATAGTTTGAATGGACAGCTTACTTCCTCGTTGAAGTACTGCTCAAGCAAGTTGGCTTTGTTGGACCTTGGAGAAAATATGTTTCATGGTCCATTGCCTTCATGGATTGGAGACAACTTACAACAATTAGTAATCTTAAGCCTTCGATTCAATAAATTCTATGGAAATCTATCTTCAAATCTTTGTTATTTGAGAAAACTTCATGTCTTGGATTTGTCACTAAATAACTTATCAGGAGGAATCCCAACTTGTTTAAAGAATCTTACTTCAATGGCTCTGGACTTCATGAGCCTAACAACATCATTGGAGCACTTGTATTTTGTTAACAATAGGTCTCTTGCTGTACCATATGATTTCTCACTATTCTTGATGTGGAAAGGTGTAGACCAACGTTACAAAAATGCCGATAAGTTTTTAAAAACCATTGATCTCTCTAGCAACCATCTTACAGGGAAAATACCAACTGAAATGGAGTGCTTATTTGGATTGATTTCATTAAATTTGTCAAGGAACAATCTCAGTGGAGAAATAATTTCAAACATAGGAAACTTCAAGTCACTTGAATTTCTTGATCTGTCAAGAAATCACCTTTCAGGCAGAATTCCTTCCAGTCTTGCTCACATTGATCGTCTCAGTTGGTTGGATTTGTCAAACAATCAGCTTTATGGAAGAATTCCAATTGGAACGCAGCTGCAGACATTTAATGCTTCAAGTTTTGAAGGAAATTCTAATCTCTGTGGAGATCCCCTTGATATAAAATGTCCTAGAGAAGAGCCAGCAAAACCAAAAGTGCCAACAACTGATGCAGGAGATGACAATTCGATATTTTTGGAAGCATTATACATGAGCATAGGGCTAGGATTCTTCACTAGTTTCATTGGCTTAGTAGGCTCAATGTTGTTAGTGCCCTCTTGGAGAGAAACTTACTCCAGATTCTTGAACACTTTGATATTGAAAGTCTTCATGTGGTGGAAGCAGTGAATGTACCTGGCCAGTTTCTATCAATGAAAACAATCTACTTTTTACTTTCTCCCAAGAGCACTAATGACCCTTAAACAATCTACTAAACCACTCACTTAACACTCCCATTGAACTACATATCCATCCAAAGGGAAGTACTCTTCCCGTTTCCGATAACCAATTATTAGAAAACCAATTCGCGCATGAAATGGATGTTAATTTAGAACTAGACTGCAGCAACTCGCGCATGAAATGGATTTTATATTTTGTAAAGTTAGGTTCTATTTTTTAGAGTTAAATATGTCTTTGGTCTTTATAAATATTTAAACTTTTCGTTTTAGTCCCTTTAAAGAAATTCTTCAACTTTTAGTCTCCAAAAGTTTTCCATCTTCCCTTTTAGTCCCTCTTTTAAAGTAAACTCATATGTAGAATTCATATTTTTGAATAAAATTTTGCAGAAAAATTAATAATATTATAAGAATCTCTCAAAAAAAATTAGAATTTTTTAACAAAACATGAATTAAATATGAATTTTTATATTTTTGATGGTTAAAAATTCATATTTTGTTAAAAAATTCTAATTTTGTTTGGAAAAGATTTTTACAATATTCTTTCTATACATGGTATATTGTTAAACATAGATAATGCGGTATGCAATAACAGAGATCACTACCAAGAGGTATTTTGATCCTCTCATGTGGTATGCAATAACAGATCACAGACAAACACGTTTCATTATCTAAATATGCTCGGTGGAAAACATAGATAAAGCAGTTCCTTTAGAAAATTAGTACTATTATTTTAGCCTATTCTTCAATAACTTAGGAAAGGGTGCTTGATTATATGCAAGGTGTCTTCACATGTAGAACTAGACTAAACTCATTTTCACCTATGTTCTTTTAGTAAAACTCTCTCAACTTTCTGTATCAAGATATTTTTTCTATGTTAATAAGTGGAAATCAGAATTTATCAAAATGGTAAATGTCCATATAGAACTCTAAAATCGAAAAAAATTGCTATTTACTCCGTAGTTTAACAATTTAATGCCATAAATACCTTGAAAGACACACAGAATGCTTGAGGAGCCCAGTCTTTCCGAAGCATTGACAACATTTTTGGCACTTGAACAAGTTTCACATCCAAGAGGTGAGATCCTGATTGAATTTTGTGCTCCACCTGCAAGATTAACATGAAACAAGAAAGTTGAAGCAAGTCTTAAAAGCTACTATTGCATTACAAGTTGTACTACCAGACAGAACACAAGCCACCATTCATAACTTTCATGCTTACTGAAATAGAAGCAAGACATTTAAACATAAGGGCAAATTCTCTAAATACATATTCCATCTTTGATACAAGCAATTTTTATTTCAAATGATAAATCTCTTGTCCCTTAACCAATTACATAACCATTTTAACCAAGATATATGGCATTAAAACTTTCATGAAATCAAGAGCGAACATAACATATTTATACCATATCCTTCCAAGGAACATAATAGTCAGATACTGCAGCAGCAAGATAAAACATTCCGCGTGGGCCAATACACCTCATTGACATTGCAATCATCTGCAACATCTGTTAAATAAAAGGCAATTAGCACTCACTAGTTTGTGCAAGAAAATCTGATAGTTAAATAAAACAAGCTCTATTTTGCAATTAAAAACTGACAACACATGGAATAAAAATCACAATAATGTAATCCCAATCCATGGTTGATTGTAGTTATCACACGGATTTGATAGGCAGAGAGTGGGAATAAATTCCATATAGGAGACTTAAATGTCCTTTTTTGTTGCATCAAACAGGACTTATAATCTAAAAACAACGACTAAGCTAACCTGAAGATACTCAAATATGGTGCTGAAAGGAAGTTTTAACAAGTGATCACCTGCTACTGCCTGCATTAGAACAAAAGGCCAATGAGGCTATAATTACATTTGAATCAGCTAATGCTAGTGTAAAATTATTAAAAAGAGACAGTGCAGTTTCAGAAACATTAATAGAAGATAAATAAATGCAAGTATAACACAAAATCCAATCAATAGATCATACATTATGGTGTTCCAAAAGAGCTCTTGTCATTGCTTCAGAATAAGCCTTGCGAACTGAAAGAAAAAAAATATAATTCAGCAAAATCAAGAAATCCCAGTTGATTTTCTAAAGTAGTAATATCAATACACAAAAGAAATTAAGTAAGGATATTAATTAAGTCACGAAATAGCCAATAAAGTATAAATGATATAGGTGCATTTAGGTTAATCTTTGACGAACCATAGTAAAGAGTAAGACTCGTCTAGAAAAATAACTTAATATCATCATACCATACAACATTAACATGCATTGTCAAGTATTGTTAGATTATCAAGATATCAAGTGCAATGATATGTAAATGATTGTTCATACCATTATAAGTATTAATCTATTCATCTTATTATGGCATGAAAAGAGGAGAAAACAGAAACTGGAAACCTTGAATATTTAAGCCGTTCGTCAGCTCAAAGCATTCAAGTAAGGGATCATCAGGAAGGGATCTGCAAAATGGCTGGAAACTTCCCCTGCATGATTATTCATTGGGAAATCAACACATCAAACATGAGAAAAGGATAATTGCAGGATCAGAAATTTACCTACGGTGCAAAAAGATAACAGCATATCCAGCCTTCAGAAAGTACCTGCAAAATAACCACCAACACATTCTTCTCAAGAGCATAGAAACGGACATTTACCAGTTTATTTCTACGAAAACAAGGAAAGTGCATCGTACTCGGTAGACGTGGCCCCTCGATGACCAGAACTGAAATTATCAACATAACGGACACGTCGTTGCTCCAATGGAGCAGTGGTACCACCAGAAGTCACACAGACAATTCTCCTAGCTTTACCATTTGCTGAGGTCTCAGAAACCACCAAACAACATTTACAAAAGAAGCATAAAGCAACATATAAAAAAATATGAAAATTTGAATGCTATGTTGAAGCTAACTTACCTAATGATGAAGAATTGTGTTTAATGAATTGAATCAATTTTTGAGTTATTTCATAAATGTTGTTCATAGGAGGAGCAGAGCCAAAAAAAGCTTTGGCTTGTGTCTCAAGGGTTTTCCCTACATCATCTGACTTGTTTGAGGCATCTATCTAATCAAAGTAATGTGTTTATCTCCACAAAGTAGTGAGTGACACGGGGCATGAACACTGGACTCAACATTGAAACTTACAAACTGACACTCATAATAATTTAAAAAAACAGAAGCAATGAAATGTAATGATATGTGTCGACGTCGGACCCCGATACAACATTGGTGCTACATACATAGGTTTATCTATTATTCTTATGACAACTTTAATTTTCATTTCAACATAAGAAACATTTCATTACAACATAGGAAACATGCTAACGTGAATGTTTAAATTCTTATAAAAAAAGACGTGAATGTTTGAATAAAGAAAGAGCCACGTTGTATGAGATAGTAATTAGAACTTAGAAGCTAACAGTTTTGAAATTACGAATAGAAGCTAATGTTAAATCAAATTACTAAGTGCATTATAAAAAAAATAATAATTAGCGAGAGAGGTTTTAGAATAATCACCGGGAATAGGATGTAATTGGCGATTAAGAGTGTTTTCTCAATAGGGTTTGCTCACAAATCCAAAGTATCCGAATTCTAAAGCTAAAAGGTGTTTAAATAACCTTAAGGAGGAATGGAGTCAGTAATGACATTCGTACACCAACAACTTTCGTTTTTCTCTTTTTCTATTTGTCAACAACAATAGAAAGAGAACATAAGAAAAGTAAACACATAATCTAGTATGAGAGAGAGTTGTTCAAAAATTGTAAAAAAATAATTATACAAATATTATTTCTCTATTTTTATACGAGAGAAAATGCTGATTACTGAATTTGCCGAGTCTACTACTATCTTACGAGAATTTGCTCAGCTTTCTTTTGTTTCCGCACGACCCTTTATACCAGATCATGGATGTCAAATTGATTAGAGTTAAAATAGGATTGTCTGATATAAACTAGCATATTAATCAATTCATTTAGCCTGTTTAAAAAAAAAAATCAATTCATTTAACTAATATGTAAATTTTCATAATTTTATTTTTTCAAAATTACCTTTTTTTATTTAGTAAAAACAATATTTTTGAAAGAATCTAGCAAAAATATTAAAATGTCTCGAAATATTTGGTCAAAAAAGTCTCAAATTATGAACTCCCAATCCCTTGTAAGAATCGTCTTATTTGACCCCCAATGAATCTTATGCGTAGGCATGACAACAAAACCCGTGCTCATGGATACCCGCCCAAACAACTTCGATTTGACGGGTTTTTTCCGATTTGACTGAGTTTGGGTATGAGTTTGAGTTTTTCCCGATTTCAAAATACGGGTAACGAGGATTAAATAAAACTTTTACAACATTATAATTGAGGCTTAAAAAAACTTTTTTTATTAAAAAAATTGATTCACTGCAAGGGCGGGGGATGAAGTGGAAGTACCGAATCCATTGGGGACGAGGGTGAGATTCAATTTCTCATCCTGTTGGATATGGGTAGGATAACACGGAAGTATATAGGAGTAGGAGATGGGAATGGGGAAGGCAAAACTCGTCCCCACCCCGTCCCATTGCCATGTCTACCTATGCGTCTCCTAGCTAGTCTTAACGAGTATTCATCTTAGTCACACAATAAAAATAATAATTAGTTTAGGTGAATTAATAAAACCATTCAATTTATTTATTTATTTCTTAATTTAGGTGAATTAGTATACATTTAACAAATATTTCCAGTTTTGAGGGTGCAGTGTATCGCATATGGGCCAGTTTCTATCCGTGTGTGGGCCTGTTTGAGCCCAAGCCCGTTAAGCCAAAAAAAAAACCAAAAAATACAAAAAAAT
>Ga0315915_1004769_pt1 | contig 17034 bp, 11 predicted proteins | sample MpolbnodulesMG_FD_207738 | JGI IMG/M metagenome (GOLD analysis project Ga0315915, IMG submission 207738) | Medicago polymorpha root nodule microbial communities from Los Angeles, California, United States - branched nodules | ecosystem: Host-associated > Plants > Roots > Nodule | place: USA...
GTTCAATTTGGGAAGGTTCAATTTTATTTTCTGGCCTCAACAACATTTTCTTTGTATGTTGAACTTACGCGACAACCGTGTATGAATTATTCAGATCTCATATGGGTATTGTGGAAGATATAGGAGGCATGATTGTGTGTAGCAATCTTTCAAAGTTCTATTTTTATTTTTAAAAAATCCCAACCTTTCATCAAATCCGACGGTGAATAAAAAGTGGTCCACCGGTGAGGGATTTAATTGGACCCTCACCCTAGAATTCACCTATAAACTATACATATAAATACAAATACATAACAATATTTTTGACAGGTTTATAATCTATATTTTAAAATTATAAAACTATATTCCCTAAAAAAAAATGATAAAACTATAAATAAGTAAGACTTAATTGTATGTTTGGTCCCTTATATTTATTTTAGATTTTAAATTGATCTCTTATGTTTTTAAAGTTTCTAGTTTGAAATGTTACTCACAATAAAATAAGTTAACCCCTTTTAATTATGGGTCTCTAGTTAGCATTTCCTTTTAATTATTTGTAATGATATAATAATCCATTAGAGGTGTGTTTGAAGGTGTAATGCAAGCATTGCTCCTATAAAATAATAAAATAAAATATACAATATTGGACATCACTTTAATTTGATTTATTCAATGAGAGGACTGAGGAATGCCAAAAATAGGTTTGGGCAGGTGGTGGCATTGGACCACCCTCAAAGTCCTACATACATATAAGAAGACAGTTACACAACCAATAATGGGCAGAGGAATCACAAAAAAAGCTTATAGCATTAGCAAGACAAGCTATAAAAGGAAAAAGGAGATAACACACAATGACTCATCTCTCAACTCACCATCAGGTACGTAAATATATGGGTATTTAGGGGCACACAGTTGAACATGTAAAGTCAGAGAGATGGGTACACACTCTACAAATTAAAGGGAGGGATACAAGACACAGTTATTTATGATACGGTCAATTTGGTCTCAATTATAGTGAAATCAATTTATTTTGTAATTTTTCATTAATTATCAATATTATTAATTTATTTTTTAACCAATCAAACAATTAGAAAACGAAAAAATAAAATAAATCAACTCAAACTGGCCAAATTAAAATATGACTAAAAAAATAGCCAACAGTACCAGGACAATTCCAACTCAATCTAGCCAAATGAAATGGAGGGATTGTACTGCCTACTAGGACCAGAGAATTGATTGTTTCCAACTTAATTTTACCAAATGGTTTGGCATAATTGTACTAGATGCCTAAAAGTACCAACATTTTGGTGTGGGTAGGGTAGGTTGATATATATTTTTTGTTCAATGGTAGGTTATTAAAAAGAATAACCCAATTTCAATGATGTTTTTGTATATACATATACATTCCAGAGTCTAAAATTATCGACATTCATAGTTTTATGGGATCAACAAATTAAGTAACAATTAAGTAACATCCACTCTAAATGTCAGCCTTATCATATCTATAAGACTACTCTCATCACACAACACTTCAACACAAACAAACACCTTCATCACTTTTCCCTCTTGCCTCTTGCCTCCTCCATTCTTAACCTCTCTTCACTTGTTTTCTGCAAACTCAAATCTCTCTTACCATGACAACAACATCTAACACCAAGCCATTCATTTTTTCCATGATTCTCATGTTAATGCTTGTAGTTCTTTTTTTGGAAAATCTAGTTATCCATGGAGTGACTTCTAACAAGATCAGAATGTTACCTGATCAGCCGAAAGTCGGGTTCAACCAGTTTGCTGGGCACGTCACAGTTGATCATGAAACACACCATAGATCACTCTTCTACTACTTTGTAGAAGCGGAGGTAGATCCTGCTTCAAAACCAGTTGTACTCTGGTTAAACGGAGGCATGTAACTAACTCTGTTAATTTTACACAATCTACTAACTATTTTTGTTTCAAAACACCAACTACATTCTTCTTAAATTCTTCAAGGACCTGGCTGCTCATCAGTTGGCCAAGGTGCCTTTTCAGAACACGGTCCATTCCGGCCAACAACAAAGGGTCTTGTTAAAAACCCCTTCAGTTGGAACAAAGGTAACACGACAACTTTCTTACATTTTTGTTCATTTTTAATATTTTCATTTTTATTTTTGTGCTAAAAATTTATTTTTACATTTTGCAGTAGCTAATATGATCTACTTAGACTCTCCAATTGGTGTTGGTTTCTCATATTCAGCTAACAAGACTGATTATGCTTTTGTGAATGACCAAATTACAGGTTTTATTTTTTTACTTAATTTCCTTCAATGAATCACCTCAATAAACCTCAAGTTTTCATATTTTTACCAATCCCTTGTTATATATACAGCTAGGGATAACCTGTTGTTTCTACAAGGTTGGTTCTCCAGATTCCCCATGTATCAAAACAATGAATTTTTTATCACTGGGGAAAGCTACGCAGGTAGTAATTTTTTGTCAAGTGATTTGTATTTTTATTTTGTATTTTTTGTTAATTAACAAAACAATTCATTAATTACTGTTTTCAGGTCACTTTGCCCCTCAGCTTGCAGAGCTAATCCTCCAAACCAAAGCCAACATAAGACTAAAGGGGATAGCAGTGAGCATAAATATAGATTACTATTTTAAATAATTTTTGGATAAGAAACTATAATTTTTTACAAACATTGTTCCTTTGTTGATGTTTTACAGATGGGAAATCCCCTTCTTGAATTCGACACAGATTTCAGCAGTGGAGCTGAATTTTTGTGGTCACACGGCCAAATCTCTGATTCAACATATCAAATGTTGAAAAATGTTTGCAGTTTTGCCATGATGAAACGAGAGATTCGATCTGGACGACTTAGTGCAGGTTGCCAAGAAACAAACAGATTATTGTCAATTGAGGTTAGTAGATAAATTTTCATTTGAGCTGTATATGTAGATGTTTCTTTTATAAAAAAATTGGGATCTATAATTAAATTGATGTTAAAGATTGCACTTTTACAATTGAGTTTTTTCATTTACAGGTCAGCGGATATACTGATAGATTTGATGTTACTGCTGATACTTGTCAACCACAACAAAGTCAACAGGCATATGTGTTGACTAAACTGGTATATACTGATATATTTTGTTTCAATCTGATTTTTTTATTTTTTTTTTATGTTCAAATTCTAATGTTTCATTCCATCTCCAATTTAGCAAGCGGAAGAGAAGATTGATGTGTGTGTGGAAGATAAAACCATCACATATCTTAATAGGAAAGAAGTGCAGAAAGCATTGCACACGGATATTAAGCTTGTAGGGCTCAGCCGCTGGTCTACTTGCTCATCGTAAGTTTTATATTCCGATAGTAGATACATAGATGGCTTAACATTAGAGTTTGGAATTACAAAATGTTCTTCAACTTAAGAGACCGAATCGGTGATTCAGTCTAAATTAAATGAAGTATATTGATAGTAATATATTCCATTATTCGTATTTTTTAAAAATGGATGGAATTGGGAAGAAAATGTGATTCTGTTTAATCTCTCGCTTTTTAAACTCTAGTCCAGTTTGAAGATACAAGACGTAACGACAAATTTTCTTTGTTCTAAACATAATGAGTCAAAAAAAAAAAAACCTTTTAACAACCATCCATTCAGTACTACTCTTTATTGGAGAATAGATTAACTCATTTTGTCCAATGTTTGTTTTGACCGCTAATACCAATATTTTCCTTCTGTTAGAGTTACCGCATATGATTTTCAAAACCTCGAGAATCCTACCATTTCTATGCTAGGGAAACTTGTTAAATCTGGTGTAAGGGTTCTAGCATACAGGTAACACAAATTTTTTCTTCTAACTTATATGTTACTTCTTAACAGTATTACATCTGTACCATAATCAATATTTTATTTTTCCCTTGCAGTGGTGACCAAGATTCGGTCATACCATTGACTGGAACAAGATCCTTAGTGTCTGGGTTGGCCAAAGAGCTTGGGTTGAACACAACAGAGTCCCATAGAGCTTGGTTTAAGGGAAGACAGGTAAATGTTTGAAATGTGTGAAATTTTTTATTTTCTGGTATCATTTGGTGTTTAGTCATTTACTATATTCATTATGCTAAGTCATCCACCAAATGAACACAACCTGTCATTCACTTTTTGCAACTCAATAGATGGTTGTTAAAGTTTTTTATTTTTATTTGGACGCATTATGTTCAATTAAGTTGGAACAAAGAAAATTTGTCACTGGGTCTCATATCTTCAAATCAAACTGGACTAGAGTATAATGGGTATACTATTGAGAATAATGACTTAACAACCATTATATGATTACATCCTGATTAATTGTTAAGTCATTCACATCACTTTATCATCTTATGTTTTGTCAAAGTGTTCACATCACTATGTCTTCTTTCTTTGAAAGTGATTTTTTAAGTTTCACTTATTATAAATCCCTACTTTGAAACTAACTTATTTTTTAATTGATTGTCTAGGTTGCTGGCTGGACCCAAGTATACGGGGACATGCTGACCTTTGCCACCATCAGAGGAGCAGGTCATGAAGCTCCTTCTTCTCAACCAGGGAGGTCTCTGGTGCTTTTTAAGGCCTTTTTGGAAGGAAAACAGCTTCCTAAACATTGAAAAGTTCATTGTAATATGTAACACCATTGTAATTATCATTAATCTTTTTTGGTTGAATGTTACTTTTATTTATTTATTTTAACTGTTAGTGTTTTGTTTTACAATTACAATAGAGCATAAGTGAAAATTAAAAAGCATGAGCTGATAAAAATAAAGATAAAGAACATCAATTTCAATGTAAAAAAAAATGCACATTACCAGCATAATTAACAATAACGGAGGTACCATTAGCTAAGCTAACTCTAACAATTTTAATACTGTAAAATGAACTAAAATATTGAAGAGAAGAACATCTATGGTCAATGGCACCATAACCAATAAGCCAAAAGCCAAAAATTGGATGATTTAATAAAAAGAAAGAAAAAATACTATGATTACCTGCACTAGATTGAGTAGGAGATCGGCCTGCAGTAAGCACAAGTGAGACACTAACATGATTGGAAACAGAACCAGAAGAAGTGGAAGTTTGAGCAAGCAAATTTGATTGTTGAAGCAAGGATACAAGTTGATCAAATTTCTCTTGAGATAAACCAGTATTTAGACTCTTTACCAAACCATTGGTGTTGCTGGTAAATGAAGGAGCTGCATTATTTTCAAAAGAAGATGCATTTGCAGAAGAATGTTGCTTATTAATGCTAGGATGACCATGTTTTTGATAGCAAAATTCAACTGTGTTGTCATTTCTATTGGAAAAGGTGCAAAACCATGAACCAATCTTGTGAGAAGAGTTACCAAAGGACCCTTTACCATGACCTTGGGCTTTCTTGTGTCAGAAGCATTGACCAATATGCTATGATCTTCAACATTGGACACAAATGAAGAAGTAGAATTATTGATTTCTTCTTGAACAACAATAGGATACACCTTGTTAATAGATGGAAGCGGACCCATGAGCAACACCTAAGTCTTAACCGCAAAGAAATTATCGTCTAGTCAAGTAAAAAATTGCATAACCTGATCTCCAATTCTATAATTGCGAACAACACGCAAAGCTTCACATCTACTGGGATGTGGACATGAACAATTGGGCATAAGTATGTGTGAATTCAACATCTCCCATAAAGAATGCATTTTAGTGAAATAGTCTAACACAGGTTTAGAATCGTGCTTGAGATTATTAATGGAAGAACATAGAGAAGCAATACAAATTATATCAGCTTTGGAAAACCTCACTTTGAGATCTTTCCAAACATCAAAAAAAAAATCATGAAAAAAATGGTTACACCTTTCCCACAAAGTTTGAGTTTCAAGTTGGACATTATATGCTGTTCTGTTTTTGTAATATTTGTAAATGATGAAAGCCATGAAGAAATTTCATCTTGTACTAGATGTATATGAATACAATCGGTCGCTTAGAGTGTATGAACAATATACTAATTACCTATTCCTAGAAGTTAATAGGAAATAATAAGTGTATTAGTAGTCAATAAAATTTACTAAGTTTCTAGTCGATTTGTAATAGCTAAGATATGATATTAGGATAGTTGATTATGTGTGTGCATCAAGTTATCCTAATGTCATGTATGAATGTGAAGTATCAAAAATGTTGAAGTGTTATTCAAGTTAGCAATATCAAGAATTGGATCGGTTTCATTGATGAAGGCAAGTTTTTTCTTCACACGAAGAGCAGGCTACATGGAATGACTCCATGTGAGGTAGTTACAACCATTAAGCTTTGGAGAAACAACAACAAAATTCAAACATTCACTTAGATGCAAATAGAAGATCTAATCAGAATCAGGTTGTCGAAGATAACATAAACTTAACATGGAGGCATAATGAAAAGTAAGAAATTAAATCAATCAAAGAAAACAAGATGAGTTCGTGTAGAAATCACCTCAAAAATGAAGATTAAAACTGTGATCTTCCACAAAAGCGTATAAGAAACAGTTCATGATGATAAATGATAGGAAGCAGCTAACAGTGGAGGCCCAAACTAACACTAGAAATGAAAACCAAATCAACAATAGGCCCAAAAGGACTATTATGCCCCCAAGTCTCTAGAAGATTACTATGTGACTAATTGAGTGTTACATCATGCTGTTATGGTTGCGGTGCTGGCAATCAATTAAGGTTTCATGGTTAGATTTTATTCCTTTTCTGAGATTCCTTATTGCTGAGTTGTTAAGAAGTTTGTTAGTTTGTTATGCCTTGAAAGCTTACTTAAACAATTGTAATCCTCATTGAGAAATCAATCAATAATATCCCAATTCAATTCTCTCTCTTTTTTTAAGGAGGTCATCTATTTAGTTGAGAAAGATTGATGAACAAGGTTTATAATCGATGGAGGATGAAGAATGAAGATGAAGACACAAAGGAAAACGGTTAGAGAAACAATTAGGATCATAACAAACTCTCCCTCAAGGAGAGAGAAGAGAGGAAACTGATACCATATTATGATCGAATGAAATAGTGAATTCATTAACTGAATGATGAATGTACAATTGCTAATTATATACAAAAGAAGCTATATGCTAGCTTATTGTGCAAGTAATCACTTAGGATCACTAAACAAAAGTAAACTAAGCAATATAGTTTCGTCTAATATGTTTATTATCATATTCATGATGCAATAGTTAACACCAAAATTTGAACATAAAATCCTGAAAAGAAAATGCTAAAGGTGATTGGTGTGCCTTATTTTCGTTTTAATGTAAACATGGTTTGGGTACATCTTGTATCAGCTCTTGTTTTGTTCCATAATAGTAATAATTTTCTTTTATATAAAAGAAAGTCATTGTTGCAATGGTCATCATCCCCCCAATACCTCATCAGATTCATGAGAAACCCCATATCTGTCTCACGAAAAATAATTGCAATTTGAAAGCCCCCAAAAAAGGCCTCTAATCATTGTTCATATATATGGAATTTTGCTTTTATGGTTTCCATTTTCTCTTTTTGATGGAGTTTTATTTTCTTTACATTATATTAATATTTGAGGAACAAAGAAAAACTTGGCCGATCCCAGGAAAATAGGGATAAAAAGGGAAGTAGCTGTATACTGGCGTGACTCATAGGTATCTCTCTTATGGCTTCTTTATTAAGATTCTTTGAAGGCTCAATTTTCATTTGATTTTCTTCCAATTTCATTTTTGTGAATTATTATTCATCTGAAAGTTTTGTTTTGGTTGAGCAACTTGACTGAAACTTTCCCCAACCCAACTTCTTGTACACTGATTAGTTTCCACTAACACCCCGATTTCTTATCTATTTAATTATTTAAATTTTCATAGACACTGAAATTATTTAAATACAATAAACTTGTAATTCACATGATGCTAGGGACTAACATGATGGTTATAACAAAATCTAGACACTTTAAGGCTTTGTTTGAGAGTTTGGAGGGCAAGGATTTTGGAAGGATGAGATTAGAGAGAAAAATAGAGAAACCTTCAAAGTTTTTTGAGTGTTTTTCTAGTGAATGAAAAAAAGAATATTTATGATTAATATATTTTTAATTTTGCAACTATTATAACAATATATTTTGGATTTGGAAAATTTACTCAAATCTCTCAAAACCTCCTCAAGTACAATTTTTTAGTTTTTCTAAATTAGGAGAATTTCGTACTATGAAGAAAACTAAGCCACCCAAACCCCTCCCCTCCCAAAGCTCTCCATTCTTGCCACTTTTTTTTTTTAAGCCTTCCTCTCCCCTCCAAACTCCCAATAGCTAAGAAGTTGTCTAGAAACACATGATGCCTTACTAGTAGGTCCAACCCAGAGGGTGTGCAACCAGCTCTATGGTGTCGGGTCTCACATTTTTAGGGGCCCAAACTTTGAGTTTTAATAGCCCAGTGGCTGTTTATAATATTATATATTCAACGCGCATGACATGTCTGACAAGATTTTAAGTTTGGCGCATCGGATTGTGTATCTTCATGAGTCTTAATGTAGCTGGTTTAAGATCAAAAGCTAGACATTGAACTAAAATTGATTAATGAAAGCAAAGGACCAAATAAACAATCATATCAACCAAGGATGTTTAAAATATAGGCTTTTATACGTGTTTAGTCCCTGCAAATAGGAGTCATTTAAAAAATGGTCCCTGTATTATTTAATCATGGCATTTTGCCCTCCCAAAATTTAATCACTTAAAAATTGGTCCCTCAACCCATTTAATGACTGTCACGTCACTAATTAGTTAAGTGGCTTGCTGACTCATCAAAAGTTGGTGTAAAAGGACTAAAATACCCCTGAGCTTTACAGACAAACGTGAAAAGACCATTTTACCCATGTGTTCATCTGCAACATAGATTCATGAACATGATCACTTCAATTTCAAGCTTCTATGCAAAATATTCAAACAACAACAATTTCATGACAAAGTCTAAGTACTCAATTTTCTTTTTTCTTTATCGTTTTATATCGAAATTCGTATGCATATGTGCCGCCACAAACAATGTTTTCTAGCAGTTGGAAAACATAAATAATTATAAAACAGCGCATGGAGTGAAAATCTTACTTCTGAAACATATTCTAATGTTTTTCCTTCGTAAGCACCTAATCCCCGTGCATCAATATAACTGAAATCAAAGAAATTCACAATCCACAAATTAATAGTTTAAAACCAAAAAACACATCATCAACATTAACAAGAAAAACTACAAAAGCAAAATAAGAACCTTCTGGTAATAGAATTAACAGAACCAATAATCTCAGCAGTTTGATAAGCTCTCTGAGTAATAGCAGGCCAAATCCAACAATTATTATCACAAGCACCCATTTCTTTCAAAAATAAAGCAGCTCTAATACTCTGTTTCTTCCCTCTATCAGATAAAACCATTATCCACAGGGTTGGTGTTAATCACTCCCATGCTCTCAAACTCTGATTCTCCAGACCTCACAAGATAGTACTGGTTTTTAAGGCGTGGTGGAGGCATGATGAAGAGTCCACTGGCAATGGCTACTGGGTCTGGAATGGGAAGTGAGGTTGAAGTTGAAGGAGATGGTACTGGGTCAAAAATCACAGATCCATAATCCTTGACGCTGTCAAACCCGAAGTCGTTCCTTGTACCCCTTAGCTTCACTCGTATTTGAACAGATTCAGGTATTGATGAATTTGTTTGATTTTGGTGTGATTTGTGTTTTTGAATAAATTTGGTTGATTGGAAACAAAACCTTCAAGTTGGTGGCGGCTGTGGCAGTGAAAGGAGGGAGAGGAGAGGTGGAAGGAGGTATAAGACAAGGGCAGGGCATTTTTGTCCATTCAAGTCAAAAAATATGAGTTAGCAACCACTTATATATATATATATATATATATATATATATATATATATATAGACACACACACACACACACACACACACACTAGTATTTGCCCCGTGCGTTAACGTAGTAAATTGAATTATGGGTTCTTAAGAAAAGAACAAAGTAAATAAGCTAAATTGTCGTTCATATAAATTAAATTATATAGTTACTCTATAACAACTAATAAATAAAACAACTGCCATAGCCATCTCAACTTTTAGCCTGTGTCCTACAATGTTGTATTTTAATCATGAAATGACCACAAAAAAGTCTCAACAATTAAATAGCTTATTAGCAAAGATAACAATCAAAAGATGCCCTTGTGGACAATGAACATGGTAAGATGATAGAGAAAATGATTAAAATAAAAAACATAAACTAAATATCTATATCCCCATGTTTGAATCATATGAGAATTTCAACTTAAATCAAATACTTATAGTCCCCATGTTTAGGGAATATAAATTTTTTAACTACCATCAAATACTTATAGCCCCCCATGTATAAGAAATATTGATTCGTTTGAGGTTAGCATTGAAATATATATATATATATATATATATATATATATATATATATATATGATTTATGTCATATGCAGAGAGAAGAAGAAGAGAGTGACAGATTGAAAGTGTGGATATTTGATTTTGAGTTTTAATTGTGGGTGAAGTTTTGTCATGTAATTTAATTGAATTATGAACAAAAGACATGTTTACAACTACTATCTTGTTGGATTAATGGATTAATGGACTAACAAAATAGAGAGCGTTTGTATCTTATTGAGAGAGTGGAATACTGAAAATACACTATCCAGAGGAAGATTTTGTAAGTCTCCCGTGTAGTGTTTTACATCCTTTTTTTATTTTTTTATTTTATACAGGGCCATAAATTTATCTAGAGGAAGGTTTTGCATATTTTCTTCAATATTTAGTTAACTCAATCATATAACTGAAGAAGAGACTTATAGATTTACAGGAATATGAAACACAATCAATTATACAATTCTAAGAAAGATGATTCCTTAATCCTCTCGTGTTCTTTGGGGAAATATTTTTGAAACTATCCAAACAAATGGGTAAACAAAATATTGAGTCTTAAGATTTTGTCTACGTTTATAAAGATAAATTATAGTAAAATAATTTTGTCTAAGTTTACAAAGATAAATTAAAACAAATGAAGTTAATGTTTACTCAAATTGAGGCCACTCTAATTTTGTTTCCATAATAGTTGTTTCTCTATTATTACCAACTGATTAGAAGATATTATTAAAAAATATTAAGTAAATTGTGCATAAAAAATAATAGTGATACTAATTTTTCTAAGAAAAAACTGTATATTATTTTTCAGAGAATCATCAATATAAAAAATAAAATCACAATTCAAAAATAGACTTAAAACCTTTCAAAAAAGGCTTATCATCTTTCCAAACAAAAAAGACTTGGCAAAAATCATTGTCAATAATAGCTTAAACATCTACCTCACAAATAAAAAATAAGTAAGCATGTGTTTATTTTCCACAGATCATAATCCATTATGTCACTTTTATTTCTAAACGTGAAAAAAATTGTCATGAACATGTTCCAACATTTAATATATGACATTTTTGTGATACACAATATGTCTTATCAAGATTGTCTTTCATAAACTTAGCATACCAAGTTGAAATAGTGCTCACATATAATTAAATGTTACAGAGAAACTAAGTAAGAAATAATGATATAAATCTTGAAATAAAAATCATTTCCAATAATCAATTTCGTATACTATCTGACGTGTCATATGCTCTTAGTGACGGCCTTTTTATGGGATCACTACCATCTCCATTTTGTGATCACTACCATCTCCATTCTACGGTTGTCGTAGGATTATCTTCATTTGTAAGAAAAACGGTGTTAGCTTCCTTTGCTGCACCAGAAAAGACACAACTCAGTAGATTGCAAGGATATTATCTACTAAATCACACTTGATACAACCATCATCCTTTTTCATTTCTCACCAATTACATTCTATAATTTTGGTTCCAATATACCATACATAATAGTATTCTCTTATTCACCTTACTACATTCTCCGGCTACATCACCTTGCAAACACAAAGTTCTCCTAATAAAGATGTATTCTATGATTTGATAAGGATGCTTGTCAAATATGATGTAGTTGTTGTCCATATACAATTTTGAATTTAGAACCAAAGAGAGATAATAAAAAAGAAGGCATAAATACTCTTTTGGTCCTTTAAGTATTTATTTGGTATCGCTTTGATCCCTTAACTAAAAAAAAGACCGTTTGACTACTTTAAATTAATTTTCGTTACACTTTTTGGTAGGGGTGTTCAAATCCAAACCGATCCAAAATAAAACCGCAAACCGATCTAAAAAAACCGAAAACCGCAAAAAACCGAATATATTTGGATGCGTTTGGATGTTGTTTTGTAAAAACCGCTAAGATCGGATCGGATTTCGGATCACTTTTTCAAAACTGAACCAAACCGAAGCGAATCACAAAAATAAATATTAATACTTATTTATTTTTTCATTAGTATTATATATTGCATTATTATGTTGCTTGTTAAATTTTAATCTTATATATTGCACTAATTTAATCTATATTATTATTACTACCTATGTTTCAAAAATAATCGATAATTTTCATACAATAATTTTATTTTTTTAATATATTTTGCGACAAACTTATTATCTTACTGTGTTTGTGTAATATTAATATTAATAAAAAAAATTATATTCTTCAAAAAAGAGTAAATAAAAAAATTGCATTTTGGATGTCCAAAAACCGATCCAAATTAAACCGCATATATTTGAATCGGTTCGGTTCGGATTTTTTAAAAATACTCATCCAAACCGAACCGAACCGCATATGATTTTTATTTTGGATCGGTTGACATTTTGCCTCAAAACCGATCCAAACCGCACCACGAACACCCCTACTTTTTGGTCCCTTCCGTTAGGTTTAATAAAAAATATTAAGTGTGATACACATGTTGTTTTGGCATTGGCTCTGGAAACGATAAGGGACCAAAGCGATACCAAATAAATGCGTAAGAGACCAAAATAGCATTTAAGCTTTTTTTTTTATCTTTCCTTTCTTCATCTTCTTCATTCAATTTCCCCCTCATCTTCACCACCTTCATACATATTTAAACCCAGAAAAATAAAAAAATAATAAAAACTCATTCTTTTTTTAATCTTCATCATGTTCATCAAGAACAACAAACAAACCCTGAAACCTTCGTCATCATCTCTTCCATCACTATTTTCTGAATAAAAGAAAATCCATTTTCAAATTCAATCTAAATCCTTTATCATCATCATCATCACCAATCCTTCAAAAAATCTATTTTCGAATTTAAACCCATTTTCGCATGCATCATTTCTTTTCCCATTTGATTGACTCAGCATGTGTTAAATCTCAAAGAAATTCAATCCTTTTTTATTATATCTCTGATTCCAATTGAGAAGAAAGTGGATTCATACCAATTTTTCACACGAAATCGGTTTGAATAACTTAGTTTATGCATCTTTGTTGTCATTTATGCTTTCCTTTTCAAGTTTGTAATACCCATTTTCCAGATTATGGAAATGTTGGTTTATTTTTCGTTTCCAAGTTTGTGATTCTAGTTTATGGTGAATTTAATTTTCGTTTTCAAGTTTGGGATTCGAGTTTGCTAATTTTTGTGTTCGTTTTTGTGTTTCCGGGTTGCACTACCTTGATAATTGATTTCAAAAACAGGATCAGCTATGAGATTTTCCTATTGTTATTGAATTTAAAAAAAAAGGAAATAGATATGAAGATTTTGGTTGATTTGGTTTAGGGAGATTGAGAAATTGTGTTGTTTAGATTGAAATGGATGTTTTTGAATGGAAAATTGGTTATAGATTGAGTTATGAAATTGATTATGTTTATAGATTTGATGAAGATGATGAAAAGTATTTTTTTTTTCTGGGTTGGTGTGTTGTTGATGATGAAGATCATGAAGAAAAGGATGGAAGGAGAAGGAAGAAGATGAATAGTACAAACCCTAACGTTTTTTTTGAATTCTTTTAACAGAAGGGAACAAAATATGTAACAGAGATAAATATAAAGTACTCAAACGGTCTTTTTTTTTTAGTTAAAGGACCAAAACGATACCAAATAAATACTTAAGGGACCAAAATAGCATTTAAGCAAAAAAAAAAAAATACTCCTACTAATTTAACAAAAGATACTTCTTTTTTAGGTTATGTCATGCTTATGTCATCAATGTAGAGTCATGATATTATATAGACAGAGGAAAGATAAATAAGAAGAAAAGAGTCGGAGTTGATCATTAATTTAAACATTATGTAGGCTTAATAACATTAAAAAAACCAGTTGGTGTGGGAGATGTAATACCTTAAAATAGAGTAGCCATGCATTTTGTTACCAAAGAAATTCGATACCCATAACCATTCAACTATGTTGGTCAGATCTTCAACAAATGAAATGGAAACGAAATATTATCAAGTAAATAAACAAAAAAAGCTGATAGAGAGATCGAATTAAAGCTCACAAAATACAATTTTAAAACATTGGCTGCAAAGCTAACTAAGTAAATTGAAATTACCCAATGTACTAAACCCCATTCAAGAGTACTAAAACCCAACCACGCAACTTCATTGGTCATTTGTAGCTGAGTGTTTTTATTAAAAATCATATCGAAGAATATGATAGCTAGTTTAAGACTTAGGAAAAGAAGATAACCCGTTTGCTCTTAGAATTGAAATCCCACAAAAAACTTTCCCATATGGTGTATGGAAAGAACAATAGATCAACAATTGAGTTGTTAGTAAACCCAGAATATCAAAGGATCGACCTAATTTGACACCAAGGAGCAATCAGTGAGGCCACATCCATAAGAGAAATTATATTTACACAACTATTTTATAACAACTTTTTAACAACTTTATCTATTATATTTACATTATGTTGTTATTCTCTCTCTTCATTTTTTTCTCTCTATTATTTTTTACCAATCAAATAAGAGAAAAACAAAATTGTCATAAAAATTGTACCAAAAAGTTGTACAAATATCACTACTCCATCCATAAACATTGCATAAGGTGAAAATCCAACACTGTCAGCCACAAATATAGGGATCAGAAAATATTTTGGGGGGATTTGAATTTGAAAACTTGATTGAAAAAAGAGAAAACTGAAGATGGAATGGGATTGGTCATGTGGACAGCAAATAATCTTTTTTTAGGGGACCAACAAAGCATCTTTTGTTCGACTTTGAAGAAAAGAAAAAATTATTTCATATGGAATGAGTTGGGTTTGAAACCCCTAATTTTTTTTATTTTTTTTTTGTAGAAAAAAGGTTTTTAAAAAAAATGATGTGCTATAAGTGGCATAAAAAGGGTATCTTACAGGTTGAATGATTATTATGTAAATGAGGTTAACAAAATTAAGTGCAAGAATTTGAACATCCAATTTGTTTTTTAATAGCATCTTGGTTTTTTTAATTGCATCAGATTTTGTAGATTAAAACAATGAAGTGCAACATATACGATACCAACTCAAAAGATGATGAAATAAGATAATCACTCCTATTTTTTTAAATCCTAACAACAAATGACAATAACTTAAAATGATAGAACCATTCAATGAACATGAAAGTCTAGTCAAATCTTATTAGCGACAAATAACAACCATATGAAAAACCATTCCCTGTTCTTACCATAAATAAACCAAATAAATATGAACTCTAAAATGGGAAAAACTAAATATTTATGAATTTAAATATGAGGCTAGTACTTACATGTACTTCATAGTTAAAACACTCTCCATTTGATTTTCATTTGCCCATTGAGTAGCTACAAAGCGAGATCGATGAATTAGAAACATAATTTATAAATGAGAGAACATCACGAAAGGAAAAGCAAACAGCGCATAATAGGATTGCAAGTGAGCTTGAAAACATTTACATTCATGTAGAGTAGCTAGTTTTCTAGTGATTTACATACTTAAAATAGGAGCCTCTAATGAAAAATAAAATATAAAAGTTTATAGCGGAATATCCACTCACATTGTGTAAAGAAAGGCCAATGAGATTGAAAACAAAGCACCATGTCAACCTTTACTTCCCTTTTCTCAATTCCAGATTACTCTTCTCAAACATATAATTAATCTTTATCTTTTTGTTCTTCAAGAATTTGAACTCCAAATTAAGGTATCATCAACTGCTGAACCTGTCAAAAGTTTGAGAAAGAAAATAAACTTTACAAATTAAAGGGATAAACATGAAATGCTTTTACGACTGAATCCTAATTTCAAAATACACAAAGATGATAATAACTTATAATTAAAGGAATTGTATCCTAAAAATTGTTTCTAGTTTTCTATATCTTTATGTTCTTCAACAATGTGATGGATAGTTCAAGGTCCACATTAACTATTTATCATATAACTATTTCCTTTGCCACAAATATGAATATCCTTGAAAAAGTGGGAACCATAAATCAAGAAACCTGTTGCGAAAGTGACTCAAAATTGGAGAAATTGAAGTTTGCTGAAGCTTTCAAATTTGGAGTACGATTTTTGGACCAGAATTGGCACTTTCTATTCGTAAAAAATCGGAGCACAATCTGGCAAAATCGGAGCACAATTTCGCGCAGAAGAATAAAAATAAAACGTATTTTTATAGGCCTGACACTAGTGTAAAATTGACATAAGAATTATGTGTATTATACATATTTTATTAAAAAAAGGTGTGAAATATAAATAAGGTGGCAATTTTGTAAATATATTGTAAATTTTGTGTTTGTGTGTAAATTTCAAAACCTGATTTTAAGAATAAATGGGGTCAAATATGAAATAAAAATAAGGTGGCAAACTTGTAAATATTATTTTATATATGATTTTAAGAAAAATGTGTGAAATATTAGTATATTAATTGTTATGTTAATGTTTTTATTTCTTTGCCAGGATTCGAACCCTTGATCTCCAACTTTTCAATCTTTAAATTAAACAAACTTAGCTACTTATACTCCTAAATATGATTGCAAACCTGATTTAAAAAAAAGGGTATAATATCTTTTGTCATATGTTGTTTTAAAAAACAAACAAAATAATCTTTTATTAACAAATTTTCCCCATCTCACTCCCACTATAACTAAAAAAAAGAAACAAAATAATATTTTATCCTACGTT
>Ga0315915_1004775_pt1 | contig 17025 bp, 10 predicted proteins | sample MpolbnodulesMG_FD_207738 | JGI IMG/M metagenome (GOLD analysis project Ga0315915, IMG submission 207738) | Medicago polymorpha root nodule microbial communities from Los Angeles, California, United States - branched nodules | ecosystem: Host-associated > Plants > Roots > Nodule | place: USA...
AAGGGGTTCCACTAGCCGTGAGAACATTAGCAAGTTCTCTCTTCTCAAACTTTGATATAAGTAAGTGGGAATTAGTTAGGGACTCTGAGATGTGGAATTTAGAACAAAATATTAATGATATTTTACCTGCGCTAAAATTAAGTTATGATCAAATGCCATCATATCTGAGACAATGTTTTGCTTATTTTTCCCTTTATCCCAAAGATTATATCTTTAATAGTTATGACATAGGTAATCTTTGGGTAGCCCTTGGATTAGTTCAATCCCTAAATGGAAGTGAAAAGCTGGAAAGTATTGCAAGAAAATATATTGATGAGTTGCATTCAAGATCATTTATTCAGGATGTAAAGGAAATTGGCTCAATTTGTGAGTTCAAAGTACATGATTTGATACATGATCTTGCTTTGTATGTTTCTAGAGAGGACTTTGTAGCAGTAGACTCGCATACTCGTAATATACCTCAGCAAGTAAGGCATTTATCAGTTGTTGAAGATGATTCACCTGACCTTCATTTGTTCCCTATGTCTAGCAGTGTGAGAAGTATACTATTTCCCATCTCTGGAGTAGGTCTTGAAAGTGAAAGTCTTCTGAATGAATGGATGTCAAGGTACAAATATTTGCGATATTTGGGTTTAAGTGATTCTTCATTTGAAACCATGTCCAATTCAATTGGTAAATTAGAGCACCTGCGAGTTCTTGATCTTTCTCGCAATCGCAAAATCAGAACGCTACCAAATTCCATTTGCAAACTCTTACATTTACAAGTTTTGGATCTCGGTGGGTGCAAGGAGTTTGAAAATTTGCCTAAAGGATTAGGGAAGCTAATCAGCCTTCGCAGTCTCACTGTAACCACAAAACAATCTGTTTTGCCACATGATGAATTTGTAACCTTGATCCATCTTCAATTTTTGTGTTTTCATTATTGTGACAACATAAAGTTTTTGTTTAGACATCAACTCCCTTCCCTTGAAGAATTGCTTATTGTATCATGTAGTAGGCTAGAGTCCTTGCCACTATATATTTTCCCTAAATTACATACTTTGACCCTTGACAAATGTGAGAAGTTAAACCTGTTGTTGAACAATGAAAGTCCAATCCAAACATTGAAGATGAAACATTTGTATCTCATGGGTTTGCCAACGCTTGTGACATTACCTGAATGGATTGTATGTGCCAAGGAGACTTTAGAGACCTTAGCAATCAAAAGACTTCCTAACCTAAAGAGGCTTCCAGTGTGTCTATCTACAATGACTCGTCTTGAAAGGCTCTACATTGCTAACTGTCCTCAACTGTTGAATCTTCCAAGTAACATGCATCGCCTCACCGCCCTTGAACGTTTGCGCATATTTGGTTGTCCTGAGTTGTGCAGAAAATGTCGGTCCCAATCTGGTGAGTACTGGCCCATGATTTCTCACATCAAAAGTGTTTTTATTGGAAAATCAAAGGACATGACGAGGAGTTGAAGACATCGACCTTGAAGGTAAACATATTATTTTTTACTATCAAATAAATGTTATTTTTTAGGGGTAATAAGTGTTGGTTGTGTTAGATAATATGCTTTTATGATCTACTTATTTTATCTATCATAAGGGTACTTTAATCCTTTTAATTGTTTTTATAGTGTAACATCTTTATGCTATAATTGTTTTTATAGATTTTTTCATTTTATTAGTTGTTGCTAGTAATGTTTGTTAGTTTAAAGCTTCATGTAGCACTACCGCTTCTTTGCAACTTTAACCCTTTCTTTTAACCGTAATTTTGTCAATAGAATGATATCACAAATTTCCCAGTAACATTGTGTGAATATTCAAAATGATGTTGTTTCATATAAATAAATAAATAAGTATATATTAGGTATGAGTAGGTAAAAGATAACTTATTTTGAGAGTGACATTTTCTTTATTTACTAGACAATGTAGATGATGAAACAGGAGGGTAAAAGGCATATGCAACTTCAAGGGTCACAAGAGAGAGCAGAGCAGTAGTCGATGGCAATGGAAAAGAGGAATGCAGCTTGAAGGTTTCTCAAGATTATTCTCTGTCATCCTTTATTTTCAGTACTCAAAAACATCTTTAATTATGTGTACTTAGCATTTTGTATTTTATTGAATTTGAAGATGATTTAATTGACCATGCATTATATTTCCTAATTGTGAATATTCTATCCTTAATTGTAAGTTGTGATTTAAGTAGCCAAACAAGTTGGGGGAGTTGGTAGGACAGCCTTTTCTGGTTGCAAGCTCTAACCGTCAAACAACATAACAGGATTTTTGGTGACTACCTTGTTAAATCATTGATTATTAGTGAGAGTGTTCAAAGCGTTTCTCCAAACAAAATGACCAAAATAAAAAAAAAAACTAAACTATTCATACCGGACTAGTATTCATAATGAATACTTTTTTTTCCCTCAATGTTATGGTTTGTAAAGGAAAAGAGTCATTATAATCTGAAGTTTACCGGAGAGTAAGTAAGGTCTAATAAAAAGTTGTTTAAATTAGGATTTGAAATCAGGTTCTCTAGAACTATTTATCCTTAACTGAAATTCATTAACATCAACTATTCAGTTTTAGTTTGTATTCTTCATTTTTAAGCATATATGAATGTTTATCTATAAAATGAATTAATTGGTTTATAAATTTGGGTTAATAAAGTAAATGGAGTCTATAAATATCCAACTATTTTTGTCAAAAAAAATAATAATATCCAACTATTAAATTAGCACCATGAAATTACAATAATATATTGAACAACGTATGCAGTAATTAAATGTTCAAGCTTCTGAAGTAAAGATACTTGCGTTATTTAGATTTAAGTAATTCTTCAATCGAGACTACACCTTATTTGAATCTTTAACCCTTCTTTCTTTTAACAGTAGCATTGTGTGAACTTGCTTTTGAAATAAATTGTGTGAAATTTCTGAATGAGATGTAGTTTCATAAAAAATAGTATGTATTTGGTATATGAGTAAAATATAACTTTTTTTGAGAGTGACACTTGCTTTTATTTACTGGCCAAGGTATATAATTAAGCAAGTTCATTAGGTTTAGATTTATCTTTTCTAAGTTCATTTATCTTTTTTAAGCAAGTCCATTTGCTTTTATCTACCTTTGTTGAAAGACAACTCAGTCTGGAACAACCACAAAACAACATGTTTGCTGAGACTTGGAAACCACATTTAACTTATTTTCAATTTTCCTTGTTGGTAAATCATTGGAATCCTGCTCTTTATCTAAACGGATTTGCTCATTCCCAAAGTAAATTACAGATATACCTCTACGCATGTTAACTCACGCTAGTACAAATGACAACGTATATTAACTCACGTTGCGTGACTTAAGATGCGCTAGTGTTTGTTGCAGCGTGAGTTAACTCACGTTCATAGCAGACAGCAGAAACTGCATTTAATGCAGTGCACTACTTAACAATTAATTGGAAAGTTAAAAATGACCCGTAATCACGCCACATTCATAACTTAACCGAATTACGCCAGTTTAACAAGATTATCGGATAATACGACATAATCGAACAAAATTACACAAAAACATCGTTTTTCTCACAATCACGTAATCACATATAACGATCCAAACAGTCCAAATTTCACAAATTTGCCGGTAATGACCCGTAATCACTTCAACACACTTAATGACACGTAAACGATCCAAATTACACAAATTTGTCCATAAATTTCTAAAATGACATGATCTCACATAAACGGTCAAAATGACCGAAATTCATCATTAAATTACGTAATGCGAGCAATAATTGGTGTGACATAACTGGCCACCAAAAAAATAATTCATTTCATATATTTATATAATATATAATATTAGTTACATATTGGGCACAAATATCCAAATTACACAATCGGCCACCAAAAAATATGTCGGGGTGTAATACCACCAAAAAATAGGACGAACACCGACCAACCCAAAAGTGTCATAACCTATCTAACTAGACTAGTGATAGTGCATAATCTTCGTCTTCATCCATGACTTCGAACTCTTGCTTTGGCTTTTCCAGAGTGTCCAAAGTAATAGGATTGTGCTCATTTGTTGGTTTCTTTGGCGGCTTCGGCTCCTTAGACATGAGCTCATCGAAGGCGGCTTGTCTATCCAAAAACTCAAAAAGCCATTGCTCCGCCTCACCAATCTTGTGAGTCATCCATTCCGTAGAAGGAGGTGGTATCAGAAATTTTCTTTCAACTTCTCATGAAGAAAGTGGTCGGGAATCAAACAAAGGCACATTATGTTGGAATGTGGCTTAAGTGGTAGAGCACTCCGGATTGGAAAATATGTCTCACATGAACCACCCATTTCGGGCAAAGTCAATAGAACAACCGCTCTATTGTAGCAACTAGCAATAATGTGACCCATATCCGGAGTGGTCAACCACTTCTTTGGAGGCGCAATACCACTTTTACTTGTTGGAGGGTGTAAAGCATCCAAGATAAGTTTGTAACAGCTCTCGGTAGCATATATCGACAAGTAGTCACTCTTGTGAGTTTTCAACTCATTAATAAGTGCATGATGAACCAAAACATGATCATCCTCATTGAATCCCATGTGCCTAGCTACGACCCGGAAACCACAGTTACCATCCCCTCTAACATTCACAATGTCTTCAACGTAAGGTCTCATGAGATTTGGAATTTGTGAAATGTATGGTATTTGCAAATAAGGTTTTGGTTTTGAAGTAGGAGTCGAGGCTTGTGAGCGGGACCAAGTGCCAAGACGTGAACCTTTATTCCAAACTTTACTCTTTGGAACATTACTCTTGGCATGTGAGCATTGACTATCGGGATTTTGAGCATCAATAGTCTCCCACTTAAAGGGGATTCGACCCGTGGACCTCGTTTTTGGTGTAGACTTCACCCTTTTAGGTGCCCCCTTAGTGGCCACTTTTCTCGGAGGTGGATTCAACATTGTTTCCTCCGAAAATCCTAGTTCACGCAACTTGTATTTGATGAAGAGTTTCATCTTGTAATGGGACCTCTTGATACGTTCTTGAATGGCGTCCCATTCCTCCGTAACGGAAAAATGTGCATCAACCTCTTGTCCAATTACACTTAACCTTCACCAATGAGGGTGTATTTCATCCAAAAGAATAGGCAATTTTTTCTTTCTCTTCTCGGCAAGAATGCAAGCACAAGGTAACCCGAACGTTGCCATTTGCACACAACCACAATCTTCTTTAGCAAAGCCGAATCTCCTAGAGCGTTCATCTTCGTCATCGATGAGACCCAAAGCGGCCTTAAAGACATACCCCTCCAACTCAAAGAATAACTTGTTTTTTTTTTGTATTTGTGTACCATGACGGTTATGCTCTTCCCAAAACTCCCTTGTATCTCACCAAATTGGTTTTTCAACATTTTGTCAATTTCATCCCAACATAATGTCAAATCTCCCACACTACTCCTTAAGTATATTTTCAATTGTGCATGAGCCGATTCAACAATGTTGGTGGTTCTACACCCTAGATGCAAGTATTTATTTGTCCATGCCCTCACAAAATGCTTCTTAACGGGCAAAACGGTTTCCTCAACAAATTTAACAAACAATGGAAACGGTCTGCATACCTCATCTTTGAATGTCAACCATGAAATTGCAAATGAGTCCTCCGTAGGAGAGTTAACCACATCTCTCTAAGCCCTCACTATTTTCTTAACAAGCTCACAATGCTTGTCATCATCCGCTTCCTTCGCATCTTTGCCAACACCTTTTGCTTTTGAAGGCTTCGGATTGACTCTACAATCTGTGACGCACCTAGATTTGGCATTCTTTTCAATATGAAAATAGCAAAGTACATGGTCTGTTTTAGGGAGAACTTCGGCAACGACTTTCATCAAAGCGGGGTCCCTATCGGTGACAATCACCTTAGGCATGTTGCGTTTTGAGGTCAAAAGACCAACCAACATCTCAAGTGTCCAAATGAAGTTATTCTCTCTTTCAAAGGAAAGAAAGGCAAACGCAACCGAATAGGTCAATTTGGTAGAGGTGACACCAACAATCTCAAATAACGGAATTCGATAGGTATTGGTTTTGTAGGTGGAGTCCATGACCAAAACGGTGGGAAAAGTGTTAAGCATATCAATTGAATTCGGATGAGCAAAGAATAAGTCTTCAAGAGTGGTTTCCTCACTATTTTCTCTTGTGAAATAGACATATTGATGCTTCTCCAACTTTGTAATCAAGTATTGCAACTCCGTCTTGTCCTTTCTTTGCCCCTTGCGCCATCTAGTTCGTGCATTATACACTTGCTTGATGAGTGTCAAACTTTCTTTGTTTCTTTCCTTCAAATCCGTGAGAATATTCCTAGGCTTTGCCAAGCTCTTTGTCATGTCGATAACTCTTTGCTTCTCCTCCGCTTTTAGTCGACCCGCAAGAAGGTGGTCGGATAACTTTGGCACCAAGTCATGGTTGTGAATTCCACAAAGCATTGCAATCCACCAATCTTGAGTTTTTTTATCAAAGAAGCATTTCAACCTAAATGGACAATTACATTTCCTTGTGCCTGTGCCTTCAAGCTTCGGTTTCTTCCTCGTCTTAGGTGGCTTGTATTAACCACTCCTCTCACATTGCATCGTCATGTATGGCGATATTGTACTAGATTTATCTATAGAAATAGTAAATTTGGCCCTTGCCGCTTGTCGACGAACCCAACCAAGTAATTCTTCACGATGTCTCCATCTTTCACTTGTTGTAAAAAATGACCCGGTGTTTACTTCAATAACACGAACACCGATAGGTACCGGTTTAGGCTTCTCTTCAAAGTTACCGGAAGGTACCAGTTTTGCTTGGTTGCGAACTATGTGAGCTTCAACTTGAAAAGGAATTTTCACTTTAAACTTCACATCATTGGTTGGTTTGCCTTCGCCAGAGCCTACGCCTACGCCGGAAGCTTTGTTTTTGCCCGGTTTCGGTTCAACGGCATCCTCCGCCACATTTTCAACCATGTCACTCAATGCCTACTCAATAAAAAAATAACAAAGAAAAAATAAATAAATAACTTGTGCCGCAAGCAAAGCAAGAAAAAAAGTGGCGCAAAAATTCAAAATATGGGTAACACAGTAGCGTGAGTTAACCCAAGCTAGTGTTATCTTCCTACGCAAGTTAACTCACGCAGCCCATACAACTAGCGTGAGTTAACTCAAGCTGAGCCCTACACCTACTGGAAAAAAAACGTAACAACCAGAAAAACCAGGAAAAATGAAAGAATTTTGACGGTACATTACATGTTCTTTGATGCTTGATGAGCGTAGAAACTTGTTTCCTGACGATTTGCAATGATTTGGAATGAAGATTTTGACCCAAAAATTCACACTTTTTGTGTTTTTGGAAGTGGAGGGAAAGAAAAATGGAGCTTTGTGGTTGCCTGCTGGGTTTTGAACGAAAATAGTACCCAGCGTGAGTTAACTCACGTCGCGTGACTTAACTCATGTAGCACATGTTAACTTACGCAGGAGCAATTCGGACATTTACTTTGGGAATGAGCATAACCATTTGGGTAAAAGAGCAGGATTCAAATCATTGATCAGTTTCTGTTGGAATTTAAAGCCTTGAACATCAGTATGAAAAATATAAGACCTTTGCTAGTTACACCCTCTAACTACAAGTAACACCCTTTGTCTGAAATCAAATCAATCGAAAAAGACCAAAAATATTCCTTATTTGAAATTTCTAGTTACACCCTCAAAATTTTCAAGTCCTACTAGTCATCTTTTTTTCTTTTCCTTGTTCCTCTTCTTTGTTTGAGATTCTACCTAATTCATTTGCTAAATTACAACACCTGTGTGTTCTCATTCTTACCGGTAAATTGCAAAATCAAGAGACTTCCCAATTCCATTTGCAAACTCGTGCAAGTTTTCTTACTCAATGGATGCATGGAGCTTGTAATATTCCGTAATTGTATATTTAAATTGACGGTGAGATTGATAAAATTTGAGTGAGCTACATTGATTTTGGCAAAAAACTATGTTACAAAATCATGTTGTCATTGTGATCATGTCGAATTCACAGTCAATATCCAAACATACACTGGTAGTGTTACTTCAAAGAGATCCAAGAAGAAAGCATTGTATTTTTTCCCATAAAATTAAAGAAAAAAGGACCACCTTATTTTCTTGAGGAATGTCAATTGTCATGCCATCCAACAAAATCTAGTAGCACCTTAAATATAGTGGACCATTCACATTGTGACAAGTGGCGAATCGGTTTTAATTAAATTCATTAGAACTGTGACTCTCTAAAAAATTCTAAAAATGGGACATTTGGCTTCCATTGTATTTTTTTATTGAAAAGTGATATTTGTACAGCTATTTTATGACGATTTTTTGACAACTCTCTCATACTCAAGTTATCTTTTTATTTTCTTTCTATTGTTTTTTATCAATAAAAAAAAAGAAAAAAAAGTTGGCATTAAAATTGTCTCAAATGGTTGTTCAAATATCACTACTCTTTGAGTCTTCATAATTGACTCGTCTTAAGAACCTCTTCATAATTGACTGTCCTCAGCTGTTGAGTCTTCCAAGTGACATGCATAGCCTCACTGCCCTTGAACGTTTGGTCATACTTGGTTGTCCCGGTGAATATTAGAAAGAGGGTCCATATTAGAAAGAGGGTTCATAACATTTCTCTAAACAAAATGACCAAAAATAAAAAACTAAACTATTCATATTGGATAAGTTTTTTTTCCCTTAATGTTATGGTTTTGTTCGTTCCAATCAACTCTTTCCCACTTCAGCAAAATGGAGGAATGGATGATCTCACCAAAGTTTTTTAAAAAGGATTCATGTGTTTTAAAATACAAATTTACTGAGTTATGAAACAATTCCTTTTTGAAATATTGTTTAACATACAACAAAACTTTAGTCTTAGCACTTTGCTGGGTTTTAAAATACAAACTTACAGTTTAGAAGTTTCAACTAAAATCGCTGCAACTTTTTATTGCAATTTCTACCTATTATGAATATAAAAGTAATGTGTTAAATGCTTTTTAGAGTTGAAAATTAAATAATTTAATAAGTTGATCCTTAATGTGTCTTTAAGTAAAATCATACACAGAAAATCAGTATCCTGATTGAACAACTGCATAGAAAGCACATCAAACTATAAAGTTAGAAACTTAGCATACAAAAATAATAATATGATTGAACAACATATGTAGGAATCAAACGTTGAAGCGCCGGTTGTGATCACCGAGTCCTTTCGCGGTCAAGGTTTAAACCACCTTCTGAAGCTTTCTTGCACATAAATGGATTGTAGAAGCTTTTCTATCATTACAATCCTTAGCTTCCATTTCATGTCAGCCCAGAAGTTCAGGGTAGAACAGGAAGTTCCACCTTGTCAAAGGAAAAGAAACTGACCCTTCCTTCAGTGACCAGGCAAACTTTAAATTCAATGCCACCACATTGTCTCTCAAGAGCTTCAATTTCTGCTTTAGATGGAGGATGACTCCTAACAGATTACAAATGCAATAACTGATTAAATAGATTTTCCAAAACTAGATAAAGGAGTCAAATATGAAGGAATGTTAGAGCTAAGGACAAATATGAATAGCTATTCATGTGAAACGTTACAGCGTGGATTTTTAGTTCAACTATTTAAATGAATACAGCGTGGATTTTTAGTTCAACTATTTAAATGAATACACATAATGTGTCCTAAGTGATCCAAAAAGATAAACTCCACAATCATCAGTCTTAATGAAAAGAAATTTAATGTATTACTCCAAAATGCCTAATAATTACTCAGGGAGATTTAAGGTATCACTTAACAATAAAACGTTTGAATCTAAAGTAATCATGCTGATATGATCAGAGATTTATTACATACCTAGACAAATGCAGCAGAAAATGTAGATCATCGGGAGAAGACTTTCTAAACCTGTTGTTAGGAAGATACACATCAAAATCTGGATTCAAATTGTTGATCTTCATGTCACCAAATAACTTATCAATGGAACACTTGACTTTGGTAACCATGTCTGCTAGTTGTCTGCTTTCTTCTGTTTCGTCAATATCAGAAGATTTAAGCGAACTTCTTATACTCTTGAAACTCCAAGCAACACCGTGTCGCGCAATTATGTAGCCAAGAGACTTGAGGTGCCTGTAAGCCACAAAAAGCTCCCAACAACATCCAAACTTCCCTCCAGCAACTTTTTCATACATTTCTATTAGAGATATACTTCTGTTGCCATTATCTAATAGATCTAAGGCTTCTAGTTCCATAAGATACCTGTGCCAAATCAAAATTCACATAAGCAACAGTTTTCAAAACTTCATCCTAGCAAAAATGTATTATTACAAATTACTTTTTCAGCTAATTTTGCATCTAACACACATCATATTATCTCACAAAAATTGTACACCTAACTAAATAATTTGTTTCTTACACAAAGACATGGATTTAAGTACTATGAATTTTCCCTGGTTGTAAAATTTCACAACTAGAATGTATATAAAAAAAAAGATGGCATATGATATAACTTACAAAGTTTCCTCAATTGAAGTGTAAATCTTGCCATTACGAACAATTCCAGTTGTTACCCACATTTTTCCATTCTTTTCATACACTTCTGCCATTCCCATCTCTTCATTCCATCTTCCTTTTGATTTTGTGTTCCTGGAAGATGAAATGCAAAAAAACAAACATTCATTTTGAATACAATACTAAAGTGAAGCCAAGGGAAGCAGAAATATATTCAGTACTAAGGCAACCATTGATTTCCTCGAAATAATAATTATAATAATAATTTAACAACCATTGTTAAAACATACTTGACCTGAATTGCAAGTTGGGCAGAGAAGTTGGTGAAAAGTGAAAGTCATGTTCATCATCACTTGCATTTTGCAAATAGACATCATCATCACTATCTTCGTTTAAAGAACGTTTCCAAACCTTTTCTTCCATAGTTCAAAATCAATCGATTTATGGAAAGTTGGAATTTTGTCCCTCTTCCCTAACTGCTAGCAACAGAATAGGATAGGGATGAGACAAACAGTGAAAGGAAGTGAGGAACGTCGGCTTTGAAAAACTCAGAAACGTGAAGGCTTATAAAATCTGTATTTTAAAGTCCCTGAATAAAGGACGGAGCAATGTATCCTAAATCGGGTCTTAAGGTTTGACGAGTTTGACCGAGTTAACACTCGGTAAACTCGTGTAAACTCGATCGAGTTTATCGAGTTTACATCTAAAAAAAATTAGCCATTTTTTCTGGCCCATTTATTAACAACTTTAAAAACTTGTGAAACTTGTTTTTTTGGATGATTTTATGGATGGAATACTTATGAAACTTATGATTTTGTGCGTTAATTTTTATATTTTGATGTTAAGTTAAGCATAACGTTTTATTATGGTAGCTTGGTATAATTTGTCTTTGTAATTAAGTCATATTTTGCACTATTGACCTATTTACAATATTATATTAGCTTATATATGTCTTGCATATAATTAATTTTATATAATTTTAATTTTAGGTAAACTCGTACAAGTTCTCGAGTCGAGTTTACCTAGGCATTTTAAAACATAGGGCTAAAATAAGGATGTATTCATCATTTTGGTGTTAGAAAATAATTTAGTTTCTCAGACTAACACTTTTATCAAAATGTCTCTTTTTGAATTATTTATCAAAACTAATCAAACCTTATATGAAATAGTCTCTTTTTTAATTTATTTATCAAAAACAAACGTATCATCTTTAAAATTGTAGGGTTAGATTCGAAAGAAAAAAATTAACAAAATTTAATAAATTGTTTTTAGTATTAAGAGACTAAATTATATTTTCGCAAATTTGAGGAAATAAATTGTTTAATACATCTAAGGCCTTGATCTCGCCGTAAAAAGACATTATGAATCTGAAGGTTCTAAGTTCAAATTCCATTAGTGTGTTTAGAGGAAGATAAATATAAATTTTTCTTTCTATAAATAAACATGCAGAAATAGCCTCAGATTTGTTTAAAAAAACCACTACAATGAAATCCCAATTTTTTTTAACACAATCTAGTTTTTTTAAAGCTAAAACAATCGCATCTGATTCATTTCATTCATCGACAATGTTTTATGTAAAACGATCAGAGGAAAAAAAGAAGTGCGACAAATGGGGGAAAACACGGTTAACGTCGTTAACTAGCTGCTATCATCCAAAAGATATTGAGTTTCACGTGAAATATTAATCAAACTGTTATTATGTTTCAATTGGACAATAACAGGAACAGTACTTAAGGTGTAAAGTTTATCCTAAACTTTATTAAATACAAGATTCAAAATTATACTTTAACTATTTCCATGCTGAAAGGGGTTAAAAGCTTTGATCCCAAACCAAAACATTGCGTACAACCAAAGTATTATTTTTGTACTGTAAGCAACTAGCTCTAGGCCTTTGATGGAATGCTTGATTCACCTTCTTTGGTGCTCTTGTCGGCTTCAAACTTATCTATTGCTACTTGTAGTTCATCAGTACCTCCAACTGCTCTCATGGTGTAGAAGTATGCCCCAAAGACAAAACTTGTCAAACCCCCAGCAACTATGAAATTCTTTGTCTTAGGCGCCAGGCCACTATATCCTAATACTCCAGCCATCTTGGTAAACTATAAAGTAACAATTTCACATTTAAAGAGTCGGCACAATTTCACAATTTAGATAAACTATAAGGAAACAATTTGATATATATTAAAATCCAATGGATCAAATTATTCCCACCTTATAAAAAGATTACAAATCACTAGTAACATGAATGTTTAATTCTTTACAGTTTACATATACCCATTCAATTGTCACCATCTTTCTGAATACACCTAAAATAGTCCTAGAGTAGTTAAAATATTGCATTGGTTTTTCTGATTCCTCATGCGTAATTCTTTCTACAATTTCTAAAAAAAGCGTCTCAAGCTTTATTTTCTTACCCTTTGTAAGATCAAAATATTGGTTTGATTGGAAAGTATTTAGGGCAAATTACACTCACCTCCCTTGAGGTTTCTTTAAACAACACAGAGACCCCCTCTAGTTTCTAAAAAACAGTCACCTCCCCTATAAAATAACACCGTTAGCCTAAAATGTTAACTTCTTCTTTTTGAACAATTCTGGTTTATTCTTATTCCACTGGAGCACAACTCTATCGATCCTTATAATATTTTTCTACCTTGTTCAAGATCTACAATTCATTCCTACTTCACGTTGATGAAGAAGAATGGGAAAGGGTGATTTTGCAATTAACTTATAATCTTTGTCCAGATTTATCTACTTCCCACCGCTAGAAGATTTATCACTCTGGCTATCAAAATCACAGAGCAGTACTGATTCTCTAATCCCTAACAAATATATATGCTAGGATGTTAAATGATTAAAAAACAAATAAAAAAGAAATATAATATTTTGGATAACAAGAGTAGTGTAATATTTTTTCTCACTGCAAAAAAAGGGCGTTTGTGAAAATTGATTAGGAGTTGACCCTTCCTCAATTTGTATTCCACAAATTTCCACAGTAGCCAAGAACACTAATGTTAACTGAGTATTAACACCGTTAACGCCGTCAACAAATAAGGGAGGTATGTGTTAATTAGAGAAACAAATAAGGGAGGTCAATGTTCAGTTATAAACTAGAGGGGGTTTGTGTGTTATTTAAAGAAACCTCAGGGGAGGTTAGTGTAATTTGCCCAAGTATTTAACATGATAATTGCTATGAAGTGTATAATGCCTAATCTAATCTTATAGATATAGTATTCCTCACAGTTGCTTTCCTAATCTACTTAAGCACACTTTAGTAGTATAATAACAGTTGATTAAGTCGTTACATAAATTACTAATGTTCAATCTTTTACAATTCAAGTATCTTACCACATAATACAATTAAAATGTAATGCATTCAGGTGCTACCATTTCCACTCTCATCGAAATCATACGATTGTCTTTCATCTAAATTTCTTACCGCTCTCCATTTGGGTTGGAAAACCGTGTCTTATCCTTTCTTTAGTGTTCCTTTTCCTCACATCTTAGCCTCTTGTTTTTTAAACTAAGTTATCTACCTTGAACTACCCCTATACCTACAAAGACCACTTTGGTTTGGGAAAACTAGTGTTGAAATTTAGTGTATCAACCTTACTTAACAACTTTTATGATTTACATTGTTTACCATTTTGATTGATTTTGATTTTCCTTTTAAACGTAAGGTATTGGCTTACTCCTTTGCTCACTCAATACACGCCAAACATACAAGCTGTAGTCAAGAATCAAGCTCAAAAGATCGCAAAATGGCATACGCGTCCAAGTCATATACACAAAAGACACTGTGGTTACCATAACAATAGCATCAAGAATCACAATTTAGATAGAAATTGCTAGCAAAGTATAACTCCAACACCAAACTCATACTTGGGTTTATGACATAGAATTCAAAGGATCACATCAAGGACAATTTACTAGGAATATGACTATGTATAGGGTCTAATCATGATTTTGGACCTAATCGACTGCTGAGGTCTAATTTTTAAGAGATTCCTTAAATTGGAATATTAGAAAAACAACACAAAGAGGGTTTCAACCACAAACAACAAACATAGGAGCAACCCACCAATAAACAAATGAATAAACTTATACTAACATATAATGAAAACTATTTGGTTTCCTAAACAATCTGTAGAAGTATCCCAGAGCCTTCAAGCAAACCAAGATACACAAATAAGTGTCAACCAAATCAATTTCAAAAACACAGTTTACAAAAGAGTAGAGCACCTTCACTTCACAATCCTAATTTATTAAGAATTACAAAATTAACTAATTGAGGGAGAGCAAAATGAAGGTTCTTTATCTAAATTAGGGGGAAATGGAATTCAGAGGCACAAAAGAATAATTCAAGACTTGAAATTAAAGTTAAGGAAAAATAGGGTTTAGGGAAGATGAAATTTGATAGGGGTAGACAAATTGAACGGTCTACATTGAAACTGAAGATGCTAATTATACATATATAGTTCCAATTAGAAATTCTAAAAATCAATTTGAAGCTTCACCGAAATTTAAAAAAAATTAGGGTTTATGCGAAAAAGATGGATTTCAAATTTGATGTAAAAGCATAGAATTGATTATACAAAGCACTAATACAACTATTCAGTATCTAGCTAAAATACACATCAATTTCATTTCATAGAATGAAAAAGAAAAACTTACAAGGTAGCGAAAAGAGGGGTGATGAAGAGAACTAATCAGAAGAGAAAGCGACGGTGAGGTGGACACAGCGGTGTTGGGTCCTCTACGGCGGCGTTTTAGTAGATTTTTGTGGAAGATTTTGCTTTCTCGGGCTTCCTTGTGTTGGTGGCGGTGCTGGGATCCAAATTTATTACATCCAAAGGCCTCTGTTTTATTCGATTAAAAACTTTATTTTTTTGTCAATAAATATCTAAACTAATTTTAGACAAAATTTGTAATCGACTTTTCAAAGTGAGAAATTGCAAACTGGATGATGTTTTTTAGTTTTTCTTGTATCAAACTTGGATCAAGAATATATTATTTAATTGGAAATGTTAACCGGTCCCCTAATGTCTTCGAAACACTGGTTAAGGATACTAAAAAAAAGAAATTTTATATTAATATAGTGAAAAATTGTGTAATTAATCCATAAAATAAAAAAAAATCATTTTTTAGTAATGTTTTTATCTTGTGGTATGCTAACCAGTGTCCAGAGGCACCAATTATCATGACTTTTATGTAATATCATAACAACTAAACTAAGTTATTAAAAACTTTTTAAAGATCTTGAATGATGTTTACTCTTTTTATTTTATCATGATATTGTCACGAAGTTTCTACTGCTACTTAGCAGACACAGATGATGGATTTTCCTTTCACAACCGGATCTTTTTCATACGTATATGAACAAGTAATTAAAACCTGCCAACAAGTTTAAGGAATCTTCCCTAAAAAAAAAAACAAGTTTAAGGAATCTAAATTTCTTTTTTTTTTTTTTGTCAGGTAGCCTAGTGGCTAGAATTCACTTTATAAGGTGAATAAGTGGAGTGTCCGGGGTTCGAACCTTAACCCCTGCATATAATAATGCATTGTTCCTACCAACTGAGCTATGCTCACGGGACAAGGATCTAAATCTCTTACCACTGATCAATATAATTGTTGGTTATTCTTTTATATCCTTTTTGTTAGAAAGAAAGAAAATATTTATGCTAACATGTGTCCTTCAACTTTTTGTAAAATAAATAGGCACAATCTCAATACATTATTTATATTAGACCAACTACAATAGCTTATTGAATCCTTGCCTTCAATATATTGAACCCATGTAATGGGGTTGTTGAAAATGATGGGAAAATGAGGTGGAGGAAAGAGATGATGAAGCAATTCAATAGGTTGAATTCTGCACCGAGGGGCCACGTGGCGGGTTTTGGTTGGACGCGATGAGCGCGTGTGATGCACGCGCCGACAGGGCGCATGGGTAGCAGGGCGACGCGGAGAGAGAAAGGCAATGGGATAAAGTTGTGACACGTGGCAGAAAACGATGGGCTGCTTGGATTTTTATCATCTTAATAATTTGGACTCAATTATTTCATTGCAAATAATTTTTTTATTTTTTTACCAAAATTCATAATTTTTTTTCTCTATAAATAGAGACTTGGATCATTTGATTTGGACACAGAAGAAAAAACCAAGTTTTTCACTCTCTTAATCTTATTATTACCATTCTATTAGCTTTCTATTAGCATTTCTTTTGAAGTTTTAGTATTTATTTAGTAAAATTGATCCCAATAATAATCAATTCAATAATTATCAACACCTAAATCAATTTCCCAACCAACATCCTCAAAACCCAAATCAATTTCCAAACCAACATCCTCAAAATATGCCTAATTATGGTTTTGCACCAAACAACTTTAATCCATATTATAGATCTATGATGGGATATCCATCTCAAACACCCCCATTTACTGGTTATATGCCAATGGTGAATGAAAATTTTCAGAGTGTTGGTGAATTTCCTGAATTTTCAACACAAATAAATCGTGGTGGAATGACAAGAGCTAATGAAGTC
>Ga0315915_1004776_pt1 | contig 17024 bp, 8 predicted proteins | sample MpolbnodulesMG_FD_207738 | JGI IMG/M metagenome (GOLD analysis project Ga0315915, IMG submission 207738) | Medicago polymorpha root nodule microbial communities from Los Angeles, California, United States - branched nodules | ecosystem: Host-associated > Plants > Roots > Nodule | place: USA...
AACGTTAATCCCTATGTCATAACCTAATAATGATCTATCTCTAGCTTGATTACTTAGGTTAAACTTATTACCTAGATCAGAGTCGAAAGCCAGGGTTAGTGGTCATTCAATCTCTAAGATCAATTTGGATATTCATAAAGCTAGGGTTAGTAATCGATGATAAACATACAAAAAGCATTAAACCTAAAGTAATATGAATTAAAACTAGACTTTCATTGATATTCAAAGGAGTTCAACAAATTAGGGTTCCCATAAGATTACATCAGACTCATCTAAGTCTCAACCACAAAGAGATTAGTTACTCATAGCTAAAGTACAAGATAACTAACGTAAAAACAAAGATTCATACATGTAATGGATGATTGACTATTAGTTTTGATGGTTTCCCACCATATCTTCAAAGCCTCTGCTCCAAAATATGCTTTAGGTCTCAAAATTCGTGAACCCATATTCTGAAAACGGACTTTTCATTATACAAGCATGTGAAAATCGGCCCCCGAACTATAAAAATCGGTGCCCGAACCTCTTTAAGCTGCACAAAACGCGTGCCCAGTCTGTCAAAATCGGGGCACGAACTCTTCTATTCGGGGCCCGATTTTTTACGAATCAAAGTGCTCTTCTGGTGACTGGAATTCGGTGCCCGAATGCTTGGATTTGGCGCCCGAATTGAACTTTGCTGGAAATCTGAATTCATCATTTTTTTATGCTGTCAGCTCCCATTATGTTGATAAATTAGCCTAAAAATTACATGAAAAATGTCACAAAACTAGTAATGACAGAGTGTCATCACAACCCCAAACTTGCATCGTTACTTGTCCTCAAGGAACCAACTTAAAATGAAAAATAACAGTAAAGTAACACTTACCCCACCAATGATCATGTCAAAAGCTCATCTCCCTAGTTAGAAATTGATGGGCTAACTTGCTTGGTTACACATCCGTTCCACAACTTCTGGAAACAATATTGAAATATAACAGGGTTCACTCAGCCGACATGTAGAACTACTATATTACCAAAACTTGAAAAAATTTTAAGAATCAATCAAAGTCAATATTATGTACACACTTTTAAGGACTTTTTCATGTTATAACGGGGCTTAGGTCAGGGGTGGGATCATTTGGAAAGTAGGTTTAAGAAAACAACGGGGTTAGACATCATCCTACTGATCTAAAGCATACCACGCACCACAATATCACATCACAATTAAATCCGGGGACTAGAGAGAATTTTTACTGAATGAAACAACTAATCACTTTTTGTCTTTAAGCATTTTATATATTTTTCTTTTGAGCTGTAAATTTTGACAATTCAGCTTATTTTATTATGCTTATAACAAATTTTTTTAGCACAAAGTGATATTCTCTTTTCCTTTCTCTAATACCCCTACCCCAAACTTAGAGTGTTGCTAGTTCCAAGAGCAACCCCAAACTTGAACTTTTCAAAATAACACACATAAACATGCCTAACTCCAACAAAATTTTGGGTACATTCCTAAGGTCTCTAGGCTTGTAATGTGGTTAGTAACCGAAACAAGGGGTCCAAATCCTAGTGGCTCAACTTGGTTTAAACAAAGGATAATTCAATATAAACAAAGGTGGGCTACAAAGGCTCAAAGTACAAGCAATTTGCCTTAGTGTGTACAATATATGACCAATCAATTACAAAGAAAAATCGCAAATCGTAGAAATAGCATCTACATGGAAACACTCATATTTGTAAAAAATTGAAAAATAAATTTAGGCCATAACCTTACAAGCTGAGGTTTTTGGAAGTTGTGGCTACCTAAGCATCTTTTCTGCCGTACACTTCCCTGATAGTAATCGTGCAAGCAACCACCTCCTTTGAACTTTTGACAAACCATTGATGAAATCTTTGTTACTGAACTGGTAAAATTCAAGAAAAGTAAATTCATTAAATAGGGGGTAAATAATTGAATAGGGGGTATTCTGGAAAAAAATAATTTTACAAGGACGAAAACCAAAACAAAATTTTTACAGGGAGTAAACCTGGAAATAACCTATATTACAGGGGGGTAAAGCACTATTAATGTAAATTGCAGGGGGTAAATTGCCTACAATATGTAACATTATCCAATACAGTGCTTGAAAGGTTTTCTTACTTTTATAGTGTACTTGACCATACAACTTTTAGTGAGACTCTTCAAACTTTTATTAAAAATACAACCCACCTTTAAATCCCTAAAGAGGATTAATGATGTAATAATAACTACCTACAATGATTTGTTTATTGTAATAGTCTTTTTCACTAGAATTATTTTAATTATTTATAATGTTTGTGTATATGTGCTTATATGTGATTAATTATCTCTATGTGTATTTTATTTGGGGTTAGTGGATTTTGGCTTAAGAAGGGTATTTTAGTCATTTTAGACTCATGGTGTTTTGGTCATTTGGTGAGCAAGGGTAAACTAGTCATTTTGTTAAGAGGGTTATTTTTAGTGTTTTATGTGTGAATCATTATTCTTACTAAGTTACTAGTGAGTTGAGGTAATTATTTAGAGACGCTAATTATTCGTTATTTCGACGGTTTAAGAGTGCAGTAACTTTGGTGAATTAGTTGGTAAGAATATTGAGGCCATTAAGACAACTAGAGACTAAGCTCATTTGTGTAGTGACTATATAAACACAAGTCTTGTGAGAAAATTAGGTCATTACATTCACTCACTAATTTTACAAACATTTTGAGAGAGAGAGAGAGAGAGAGAGAGAGAGAGAGAGAGAGAAAGAAAGTGAATCAAGAGGAGATAGAGAGAAAGCTTTGGATTGGAGACTAGGAGCTAAATTGAAGGCAGAGTTTGGATTCTTGAAGATTTGAGGTAAGGAGGATAGTGCTCTTTCATAATTAAGTCATAATCACTTAATTTTCAATTATGAGTTTAAGTGCTTTTGTGATAATTGTGACTTTTTGTGATTTTGAATGATAAAATTCGTGCTCCCATTTCATGGGAAATTGTGGATATGATAAACTTCATGAAATTGTTATGATTAGAGCTTAAACTTCATAGTTGTTGTTGTTGTTGAGTTGTTTTGATGATTTTTGATTATATGAGTGTGAATCATGAATTGATGAGTGATTGTTGTTGAAACATGCTTAAATTCACTTCACGAATGTTTGTTTATGTTGTGTGTTGATGGGGTTTGAATTGGTGTGGTTGTTTTGGGGTTTGAATGAAAATTGAGAAAATTTTGGGTGTTGGTGAAATATGAACTAAGTGATGATTTTGATATGATTTGATGTTATAATCGGATGTTTGTTACTGTTTTGGATGCCTTTTGATGTTTATAAACTAGTATACATGTTTTGGGGTCGAATTTGGAATCAAGGGGATAAAAAATAGGGATTTTGGGTTGAAACAGCTAGAACAAGGGAATTGTTCTGGATAATTTTTGCCATAGCGAGTTCCCCAGGTACAACACCCTATGTTTTGGGTGTTTCGGGCTTTGGGGGATCGACCCGGACCATCCAAACTGATTCTTTTGATGTAATTAACTGTATTTGAACCTTCTAAACCTTTGGAACAAATCAATTAAGTTAGATTGAACTTGGTTTTTTGAATCGTATCATAAACTTTTTGAAAATGATCAAGAACATGAGATCTTCCGAAAACTCATTTTCTCGAGGTAAAAGGGTAGGAATAGGGTTGTCTACTCTAGTTATGGTTTATAAAAATGTTTTGGATGGGAATCATAAACTTTAACTTGGTTTTGCTTTGAAAACATGAATTCATTGAAAAATGGCAAAACGATACGAACTTTGTGAAATTTTGGGATTGATGTGGATTGACCTATGAAACGTATATGTATACGCTACTGCACTCATATATGACTTGTGTGTATACTTGGTTAAGGTATCCGAACTTGTTTGGCTTGTTTTGTTGAATAACTTAGAAAATGATAAAACGATACGAACTTAGGTGAATTTTAGTATTTATCGGAATTGGCCTATGAAATGTATATGTATATGCTACTGCACTTATATGTGAATTGTGTATATACTCGGTTGAGTCGTTTGAACTTGTTTACTTTGATTTTGGAGAATTTATATGCTAGTTTTCATAAACTTCGACGAACTTTGTCAAATTAATACTTTATGACCGGATAACTCGTAGGGGACTTTGAATTCATGTTAGTATGATTGAATGTGAATGAATTATTAAGGATTGGGTGTTTAAATTGATAGATGTCAAGATGTGGCTAAATGTCCGTCTTTATGTGAAATGTGGATTCAGAATTTTGTTGTTACTTTGAGGTGAATGTTGTTGATGATTTATTTTAAAATGATAAATTCTTAAATTCAATTTGGTGATGATATTGATGGTGTTTGCATGTATGAAATGTGTCGGTGTTTATGTTGGTGAATTATTGTATGAACGTATGCATTGTTGTTTCATATGTTCATGCATTCATAAGTGTCCAGAGGCGATGTTTATGATACAATTTCGTATCAAAATGTGATTTTTGAGGTGACAACCTTGACGATGATCGGTACCACATGCATATAGATTCGTGTCTAGGCGCATTGCATAACTTGACAAGTGTCATATTTGCTTTTGTGCTTGGTGAATAATTACATTGGTGACACGTTGATGATTAATTCCATTGGTGAAATTTGGTGAATATGTGTAGGTGTGAAGATGTATTTGTGTATCGTTATACTTGTTATTTATGATGGTGTTGTAGTATTGATCATGTGAATTTAAATCATGCTTGTTTACTTTCATATGATTATGTTTAATTATGAATTGTGGACTAATCCCTGGTGGTCGTTTGGTTGACCACCTACCTTTATTCGTATGAATGGGTAGACGACGTGCATGAATAGTTTGCTTTCTTTGGTGAGTTGCTTGAGGATGGCTTGGATGCTACCTCGTCTATTGCGTTTTGACGTCTTAGATTTTAGGGCTTTGATTTGGGGTCGGTCTTTATTATTTGCTTATATTATGACTGTTGGAGATGTCGAGAATATGTATTGATGATGTTATGATGACATGGCTACTTGATGACTTATTATATTATGGATGGATGTTGAGATGTTTTATTTAAATGTCTATATAATGATGTTATTATTTCCGCTACGATGTTTTGAGAAATTTTTATGCATGCTTGGTGAATTAGAGGCGATGTAACATCTAAATTCTTTATATGATTGTATCATTAGCGTAATTTATCGCTTTTAAAGTTTAGGGTGTTACATTTATGATCTTTATTTGTTTTATACCACAATGACCTTTTTTATCTCACACGCTTCTATATTGTCTCACTAGAATATTTTATGTGAACTTCATTCACATATTTGAAATTCTGACACGTAGGGGACAAATATCGTATACGATGCCCAAGATACCAAGAATGTTGAATGCAATGTCCAGGACACTTGATAACAAATACTTAACACAATAAACAATAAATAACTTAAAGTAAAGTGTAGGAAGAAAATAACACAAGAGTATTTGTTAGCCCTATTCGGTGCAACGTCACCTACATATGGGGGCATCGAAGCCAGGAAGGAAAATCACTATAATAGTATTAGTTTGATGTCATATGTGAACAACCTCCGATTCACTTCCTTCTCACCAAATAACTACCCGTGATATTTTATCTAAGACTCTCCTAGATATAAGATCACATCTCAATTCCTCTCAATTACACAACCCAAGATTACAATATTATTTTCTTCACGGGTTAAACAATATTATAGGAGTAAATATACTATTGAATTGAATAATATATTGTTTAACCCGTGAAGAAAATAATATTGTTTACCAAGGCTTAAACAATATTATTTCCTAAAATAATCAATTCAATAATATATTATTTTCTTCACGGGTTAAACAATCAGCATACCAAAACTTATATTCGGTCTTCACAATATTATAGGAGTAAATATATTATTTCCTAAAATGTTTAGGACATTTACTTCAAAAGCACGTCATAACAAACCGACAATAGTAAGCTTTTAGAAACACACGCCTCTTGAATCACAACTCACGTGAATCATATCTTCAATCAAATCTTTAGTGATCTCACGCAAAAGTACAATCTTTCAAGAATGTGAAACAAAGTACTTCACCTGGTACAAGATGTCGTACTTACATGTATAGGACATCTGGTCCAACATCTTGCTAAAACTTCTTATTTTAACAAAATGCAGCCAACACAATATATAAACCCAACAATTTTTATTTCAAAGATATAGTGTAAGCTTGAGTGTATTTGAGATTTCTTTATGATATTTAAGTATGATTCTCAACTTTGAGATTAAATACGATCTTTTTCAAGCAATCTCATATTTTTGTATTTTGATATTCTTCTGATCTGAAGTATGACATTTGCACAAAAATATTCTGGTGAGATGTTATCTTTTTTGAATGATGATTTGATTTATAGAGAATGTCTTGGTAACTAGTGGTTATTTTGTCATTTTAAGCTCTGCCTAGGTAAGCAAGTTTTTTTTCAAAAAGTAGATGGCGTGCTTTGCGTTGCTTATCCAATTTTGATGTATCATTGTGATCTTCTATCACCCTTTTGGCTTCATTACTTTCATCGTTCTTCTTGGTTTTTTATGAATTTTCCATTCGGAAGTCCATTTTAAGCTCTGTTATAATCTTCAGAGTCTCAATCTTATGTGATTCCAACTTGTCATTCTTATCTACATTGTTTTTAAATTGAAGTACACTTGATTTCAATTATGATCTCAATATTTAATCTTAACTTTGCATTAGACTTTGTGGATGAGATTGCATTTGAGCTTTGAAATGTTGCCTTCTTTGAACACTATTTGAAGTGCTTATGACCGGCTATTCTAGTCTCAAAAATATGCAAACTTAAGCGCTTCTAATGTCCATTCCAAAGTCATTTTGGCTCATGAAAATAAATAATTTTTATCATTATTTTTTGTTGACATAAGAATATCGCATATGATCTCCTAGTTTTTTTGGTCAATCATGTTTTTAGTTTTGATGTATTGATAAGATGTGTTTGATCTCATTATAAAGTAATTTCTATCAATTAGAAGTCATACTTAACACATTTTGTTTTTAAAATCCATGTTTCTTTGTATATTTAGATTTCTACATTTATAATATCATATTCTAAAAACATTTAAGAAACTTGTCAGAAAACAAAACAATTCAAAATCATTTTATTCTTATGTTATAAAACATTAACTAAAAAGGGTTTTGCCATTTGCCTCAACATTTATCAAAATCTTTTAAGGGTCATTGTTCTTCAAACTAACTTGGTGTTTACACGAGACACACCTTACAAAAAAAAACTAAACATTCTCAACACACTGTCCTAAGTTTTTCATATCCCAAGTGATCTAACAGAGGATATCATCACCAAACTAAATCATAGGCGTTATGATCATCACAATCCTTAGGAAACACAAACAACACATCCCACCAGTTCTAATCAATATACATTATGACACCCAAGTTAAGAGCCTAAGCACATAGGACTACCAATGCCACATGACTGTTTTTTTTTACTTAAAGGACGAAGACACTTTACTCGAGAGATGCCGGCCACTACTTCTTTCATCGAAGTTGATTAAATATATTATCTTTGGGAGATAAAAGACGTTTCACTATTGTGATGCCAACTTAGATATCATCACTTCATTGGAGTGGAATGACATCTCAGACTTCAGTAGTTGAAGACATTTGGTTTCATATGACCATTGCCACTTTTCCTTTCCAAATTGGATCTACTCCTTCCCTTAATTCTCTCCTTCTCCTTCGTTCACCAAGTTGAGTCTGTCTCTCACTTGATCCTCTCTCTCTCTCTCTCTCTTTCGATATTATGTTTTACGTTTTCTCTCGCTTGATCGTCTCTCTAAAATTTATGAAGAGATAAATACCAATGAGGGAAGGAGGGGGAATGAGAGAATGAGGGAAATTATTGGCGGATATTCCTTGGGAGCCATGACAGACCCCCAAGTTTTTTTTATATACCATATAAGGTGTACTATTTCTACTAATTTTTGGTTGTTGCAGTGGAAAGGCAACCTATCAATCTGTATATTAAAGCTTCTTGTTGGGACGTGAACCTGCATCCCCCACACTACATTCAAGGCAAATAAATCAAAACAATAATTCATAAATTTGACAATTTCTTCAAATAGTTTAATTTATATTCCACAAATTTTTGACATCCCCAACAAAATAACTCAAGATCTGCCACTAAGAAAAATAAGAAGATTTAAATTCTTTCGTTTCATCGAAATGCACCCACAACTCGACTTTGGTGACATGAGCACCATTTTTCGACATAGGCACTATAGACATATATTTGTTATGTCAACATCTTGTCTCCAAGCGATAACATAATAGGCTATACTACCAACTTGGGAACAACTATTCTGGACTAAGGCAAAACCTAATTTAGACTTCACCTCATTAAGGCTATATCGTACAGTCCATTCTAAACCCGCACAAATCGTTGTACTTGTACAACATACATATGAATCACTACTAAAGAAATCAAAAATTAGTTAGAGAAATTTAGAGAGGGAAAACGTGAAATCCCTCTCTAATTTCGTCACTAAATTTTGCAACCAAGAAATTTATGAAGGATTTTATTTTTTCCGTCACTAATTTCCCTCCCTAATTTTGCTTTTCCTAATAGTGAATACATATCCAACACCTAGAAGAAGAGTTTGTTTATTTTACTGCTCATTCTCCCAAACACTTTTGTAACTTAGGTATTCAAGTGTTTGCAGGAGAATGTTGCCATTGTTAGCTAGCTTCACCTTTTAATTACCATATCAAAAGTCTGATCAATATATTTCTCATTTATTGCCCCTTTCTTATGTCCTTGTAGGCTTAACTCAGGTAAGCCTAAATGTATCCACTTTCAACCAATTGTTGATCGCATTAAAGTGAAGCTCGCCACTTGGAAAGGAGTTCTTTTGTCCATCATGGGTAGAGTCCAATTGGTGAAGTCAATAGTGTGTGGTATGCTGGTATATTCTTTTCATATTTATCGTTGGCCTATCCGACTATTGAAGATGTTAGATCGTTAGATCAAGAATTTTGTTTGGAGCGGTGATATTTTTACTCAGAAAATTTGCGTTGTTTCATGGAATCAAGTTTGTCTCCCATGGGAGTTTGGTGGCCTTGATCTTAAGTCCACCCGCACCAGAAACTCTTCTTTGCTATTACATCTTAGTTGGAAATTGTTCACGCAAGACTCGCAATGCCCCTGGCTCTTTCAACAAAGATTCCTCTCCTTTGGTATCCCTCGCACTCGCTATTTCAAGTCTTCTATTTGGCCAAGTGTGAGGGAGTATTTGAATATGGTGAATGAAAATTCAGTTTGGATTATTGGTAATGGAAATGATATAAATTTGTGGTTGGACAATTGGATGGGCACTCCTTTAGTCTCTTTGTTAAATCCTCCGGTGCACATGTATTCTTCACTCACGGCTAAGCTTTCTTCCATGATGGTTAATGGCAAATGGCAGATACCTAAACCTCTTATTGACTTCCCAACCGTTGCCGAGCAAACTTTGAATATTACGCTTCCGGTCACTCCTCTTCCGGATAAGCGTGTTTGGAAGCATGCAACAGATGGCATTCTCACTGCTAGGTTGGCGCATATGTTCTTGTGGCCTCCCCTTGTTAGGCTTGATTGGCCGACTATTATTTGGCGCACTTGCATCCCACCGTCACAGTCTTTTGTTTTCTGGCGTTTGATGTTATCCAAGCTCCCTACGGATGATAACTTACAGACGCGTGGTTGTACAATAGTCTCAGTTTGTGTTCTCTGTTACCAACACGCTGAAACGTCCTCTCATTTATTCCTTGAATGTACATTTGCGACTTCAGTTTGGAGATGGCTGGGTGTTAAATTAAATTGCTCTATTTCGATGCTATCATACTCTTCTCTTCTTGAATGCGTTCTGCATAGAGGCAACTCTCAGGTGTCAGATGTTTTTGCAGCCGCTATAATCCACACGGTGCACACCATTTGGTTAGCTAGAAATGCAATCCGGTTCAGCTCCTCAAGAATTAATTTTCATAATACTTTGGAGAAAATATCCACTTTGGTGACTATGCCTGGTGTACATTCTACCGGTAACTGCGTTGTGGGTGATGTTGCATTGCTGAATAGTCTATTGATTCCTCCATCCTACTAACGTGTCAGAGATATTGTTCCAGTCATTTGGCAGCCCCCTACCATCACTTGGGTAAAGGCGGACACTGATGGCTCCGTTATTGGTTCTAATTCCTCTTGTGGCGGAATTTTTAGAGATCACACTGGTGCTTTTCTGGGCGGATTTTCTAGTAACCTCGGTTTAGGGACTGTTTTTGAAGCGGAGCTCACGGGTCTTATGCTTGCTATAGAATATGCTGCTAGCCACAGTTGGTCCAGGTTGTGGTTAGAGAGTGACTCAACCAGTGCGGTTCTTGCTTTCAAAAACCACTCGGCCATTCCTATTCATTTTTGAAACCGTTGGCATAATTGCATGCAGCTTGGGTTATCTATTATTTGTACCCATATATACAGGGAGGGAAATTGTTGTGCGGATGCTTTGGTAACTATGGGGCATGATTTGCTCGACACTACTTGGTTCCACATTATGTCATCTACTCTGTCGATTGATTTTACTAGAGATAGAAATGGGTTGCCCAACTTTAGATTACCTTAACCATTTCTGTCTTTTTTTCTGTATTGTTTTTTTGGTTTGTTTTGAGGGTATTGGCCTAGTCCCCCTCCTTTGTACAAATTTTCTCCTTTTTATTAATATGATTACATATTAGGAAGGCGGTAGAGGATGGGAGTTGTTGTTGGGTGCCATCCTAGTTGGGATGCTTCAAACTCTCCCTGATGCCTAACCTTTCAGTTTGCCTATCAAAAAAGTTGGTAGGAACAATGCATAATATATGCAAGGTTCGGGGTTCAATGGCACCACAAAAAAAAATTTGCCCCTTTCTTATTTTTTATTTATTCCCCTTTCTTATTTTTTATTTTTATTTTTAACAAACTAAATTTATTTTATTTATTTTTTTGGTATAAAAACAAACTAAAAAAAAAAAGGCTAAAGTGCACTTTTCACCTCTTAAGTTTTAAAAAGTTGTGATTTTTGCCCCCTATGAAAAAAAATGACAAAAGTGACCCCCTATGTTTAAGGAAATATACTCTTTTGACCCCTAACATAAGGGAAATATGATCTTTTGACCCCTTATCTTCTCAAAAAGTTGCGATTATGGCCTCTTTTTTGGGACACGTGGCGTCTTCTCAACAATTTTGGGACGAAAGGAGCCAAATTGTCATTATTTTAAATAGAAGACAAAAATCGCAACTTTTTGAAATTTAGGGGTCGAAAAGTGCAATTTAACAAAAAAAAAATAAATATTAAAGAACAGAGACCTAAGACAAGGTTATCAATACACAACGGATCCTTAAACTGACATATTCCTTGGCACTTTGAAGATTCGGTTCTTTAAACGACACTCCATAAAAGACAATCCTAATATCTAGTCATGATACGACTCTTACTTAACTTTCTAGTTTCATTCGATCCACAATAGTTTGTGACACCAAAATAGTTCCCTATAAAAGTTCCCCTGCATATGGTACATCTACATGCTTGGTGCAACAAGATTCACATGTCATACATATATTTGTCTAGGGACCTCAAATCCATATAAAAGATTAAGTTTCCAACTCACATGCTGTTTAAAGGGACACGCAATATGGTGTTCCACTCTCATTTTCATTCATAGCCATGAGTGCTGCGGTCACGGTTCATCATCCTTTTGGTCCCCAATCATATCGTCACCAATCAGTGACATACATGGTTGCATATTCGACCAAGAAGGACACAAAGCGTGAAGATGTATTTAGAAGTGGGTCGGTTTCATGGTCCGTTCAAAAGACCACTTTCATTTAGTCGTTTTCATAGGATACACATTGCCAACTCCACTTCTAGACTAAGGTGATTAAAATCAATAATGGGAGCTGGACAAATAATATGACTAATTATAATTGGTCCAATATTAATTAATACTTTGGTGACATTGTGGTCGGTGACATTGGTCAACCACAATGTCACAAGTGTACTAAACAACAAAAAAACCTTGTGAAAGAGAAAGACGAAAATCACTTGTGACATTATAGTTGGTCAATGTCACCAATCATAATGTCACCCAAGTGTTACCCAATACGGATCTGGTCTAAGGTTAGACCCTTCTAAGTTCATATTAATGTTGAAATATTTTACTTTAATAATATTTCAATGTCATTACGTAGACAAATATCTTTATAATAACTAGCGAAAAGATGGACACTGATGTGTCCGTCTTTCCACTCTTTTTATTGCGCTATTTGAAAATTATCAACGATTTTTTTTATGAAATTTTGATTTGGATTAAAATTAAAAATATAGTAAATGTTTGTTACTTTCAAGTTATAACAAACCAACACAATCAATAAATGTTAATACTTTTAATACAATAATTTATAATTTTAAAATGACCTTATTCATTTAATATATTTCTCCCTCTGCAATAAATAACTAAGAGTACGATTGGTAAAACAACATTTAACTTTGCATTGAACTTTGAAACGTTATTGAGAGGTTCATAGTTATTTTTGCTGGTCTCACTAGAACTAAACACTGACTAACCAAACTAACCGACTTTTTTTATAAAAAAAATAAAATAAAAATAAAATAAAAAGGATACAATATTGGTCTTGAATATATGACACTTTTGAATGTAACAAAATATATATATATATATATATATATATATATATATATATATATATGTGTGTGTGTGTGTGTGTGTGTCACACTACATTGATTAAATAAAAAAATATAAAGATTGTATTTGATTAAATAAAATAAAGGGAGCTACAAAGTTCATCTAAACTATATTTTATATATAAAATAATAAATCATGGAAATTATAAGGAAAGACTTATATGATGTATATAAGTCCTCGTGAACATAACTCAGTTGGTATAAACAATGTATAATATATGTAAGGTCCGAGATTCAAACCTCGACCACCACCAAAAAAAGTGATGTATATAAAATATCGTGTTGTTACGTTATCATGTGTTATTAATGTGAAGTATTCACATTCTTTTAGGGGTAAACTTCCAATTCACTAGAAAAAATGGCCTAGGTTCAAACACAAGATAATTTATTCAACAACTTTTTGTTAATGAATAATCTCCATCTCCTTGATCAGTCTTACTGTGATCTTCTCTTTTTAGTCCAAAATGCTTAAGTTTGAGACACTGATTAAGGTATTCGAGTTATTTCCACCATACATATGTAATGTTGGTACTCTCTTTCTTGTAAAGTATATAATTAATCTATTAAAACACAATTTACATTATCCGTAATTAATTTTCTATCGATTCATAATTATACCTTTATATTATACGAAAAGAAAAGAAAAATATATTACAGGCAAAATATCATATAGTATAACATCTCGTCCGTTTGTTTTTTAAGGATCGTTTTTAACATAAAACTCTTTAACTAAGGTACATAATGGAATTTTGAAGTTATTTTTTCCCCCTAATATATCCTCGTTTGAATCGACCGTCTACTCTCTCTTTTCAATTACTCAACAACCTCTCTCAAATAATTTTTCAATTTTTGCACATAATTTCTCTCTATTTCCAATAAGTTGGTGCGCTCCCTCCCATAACAAATAGTGCGATACATTTTGTCTATCGAATAAATTTTGGTGACAACTAAAGTACCCGTGAAAGAATGGTGGGTAATTTACCTCTATCAACCCCACCAATAAATTGCTCATTTTAATTGGTTGGTGGATAAATTACCCACCATTTTTCAAAGGTAATCTAGAAAAAACCATAATTTTTTATTGTTTTGCAAACATTACATCTCCTCAATTGATGAAATTTTTAATTTGTTGGTCTTAAATGATTTATTGTTTAGAAAATGTTTTTTTTCCATATCATGGAGTGTAATGTATGTGCTGATAGAAGTGCTATAAAATAAAAGTCTTATTAACTAGTGATATCAAGACAAATAAAAAATTTGTCTTGAAAATATAAGATGTTACTTTTAACAAAATAATGATTACACAATTTTTTTTATGAAAACTTGCTTGTTTTAGATGCTTAACGGAGCATTAGTTAGCATTCTCCTAAAACAAATGCCAATGCAATTTTTTTTTTTTATAGATAGATAAGTTTGGTGGGATATCCCCAGTTTGTTCTAGGTAAGCCTTTTTTAGAGATGGATTTGAGTATTTGACTGACCTAATTATCGTCTCTATTAGTAGATTTCTGCTCTTCCCCCAACACATTTCGCTCCCACCCAGCCAAACTGACCAAAATAACCCTGTGTTAGTTAACTAACGAATGTGTTAATGGCTGCGTTAGTTAACTAACATTGCGTTACTTAAGTAACACATGTGTAAAACAATGCGTGAGTTAACTCACGCAGCCATTAACACATGTGTGAGTTAACTCACGCCCAGTCTGTGCAGGAAGCCAGAACTGGCAAAACCTCCATTTTCCCTAAAATTTTCATTCTTTCATTCATTCATACATTTATTCAGTAAATTGCATACATTTTTCATCAGTCATTCAAGCATTCATTCAATCAAGCATTAAGTCATAATATCACCTTTTTAGATGATATCCATGAACTATCTTGACCCACCAATAAATTGCTCATTTTAATTGGTTGGTGGGTAAATTACCCACCATTTTTCAAAGGTAATCTAGAAAAAACCATAAATTTTTATTGTTTTGCAAACATTACATCTCCTCAATTGATGAAAATTTTAATTTGTTGGTCTTAAATGATTTATTGTTTAGCAAATGTTTTTATTCCATCAGTGCTATCAGGACAAATAAAAATTTTGTCTTGAAAATATAAGATGTTACTTTTAACAAAATAATGATTACACAATTTTTTAATGAAAAGTTGCTTGTTTTAGATGCTTAACAGAGCACTAGTTAGCATTCTCCTAAAACAAATGCCAATGCAATTTTTTTTTATAGATAGATAAGTTTGGTGGGATATCCCCAGTTTGTTCTAGGTAAACCTTTTTTAGAGATGGATTTGAGTATTTGACTAACCTAATTATCGTCCCCCAACACATTTCGCTCCCATCCAGCTAAATTGACCAAAATACCCATGCGTTAGTTAACTAACGCATGTGTTAATGGTTGCGTTAGTTAACTAACGTTGCATTACTTAACTATCGCATGTGTAAAACAAATGTGTGAGTTAACTCACGTCTAGTCTGTGCAGGAAGCCAGAACTGGCAGAACCTCCATTTTCTCTAAAATTTTCATTCCTTCATTCATTCATACATTTATTCAGTAAATTGCATACATTTTTCATCAGTCATTCATGCATTCATTCAATCAAGCATTAAGTCATAATATCACCTTTTTAGATGATATCCATGAACTATCTTGACCCCACTCTAGCTCTGATGTTGCTGATGATCTAGTATGGGTCGGGAGGATGTCTGGCCCACTGCTGCTCAACAAGAACCTCCTCGTAAAGAGGGACAGGAAGAGGAGGGGCATCAGCTGCGTAGTCAGGAATGACCGCAGGGAGGTTCACAATAAGATGTGATACTCTAACAAACCATCACATGTACCCCCTAGAATGAGCCCACGGCTCGTTATCCGGAACCGGATGACCCCTCTGCTGATGGCTGAGGACATGTAGAGCAAACTCTGTGAAGTCCTGGGCCACACCATCTGTCGTAAGATCCTCAATGTCTGTAGGAGGCCTAGGTCGTGTTTGGACATACCCGTACTGCCTAAGAACCCACTCTGGCAAGTGACGAACCATCTTGTCTCTGTCGGCCATGATCCATCCAGAGTAGCAGCATATGTCCTGAAAGTGCGTGATGTGTCATCGACTCTCGTACGGCCTCCAGATGACATGAGAATGGTCCAACAAATCAATGGCAGCTTGGTAGTGCCAAGGATTAGAAAAGCCCCTAGGAGGTTTCCATTGACTTACAAGCGGGGCAATAGTCGGGTCGTAGGCATCATCATCAATCCTCAGAACAATGTTTGTGAAGTGCGCCAAAGTCCATCCCTGCAAACACAAAGAAAAAAATTTATATCAGCACAAATATTATACAAACAACTATACATTTACGATCCAATAAGTAGAAAAGAAGAAAAACAAATATTACCACAAACAAGGTCATGTAACCACCACAGGAAGCCATAAATGAGTCGGAGGTAAGAGATAGCTGCTCATATAGGAAAGCAAGTCTCATCCCACCCCATGACCAGCTGTCCAACTCGTCCATATCTTGTAGTGCAAGCAGCCACAACATATTAATGTTTTTGATGTTCTTGTCGGGAAAAATGGTCCATCCAAGCAAAAGCAACAAAAACGCCTTAATGCAGGTCAACCTAACTTGAGCTTGCTCGTCTTGCTCCTCCTGTGTGTCAGGCTAAAGCAGCTTATTACACCTATTCAAGAACTTCTTGTAACGCCTCTTCAGTACACCAAAACTGATATGAGCAGCACCCTGTCTTCCCACCTCCTTAGCGGCAGCCTCCACTGTAAAAAGTATGTCCACCTGCATCATCTCTATCCCCTCCTCACGGGTTAACTTTCTATCAGGAAGGAGCCTCCCAGTGATGGGGATGCCTAGGAGACACGCCACATCCTCTAGTGTGATGGTTATCTCCCCAACAGGTAGATGGAAGCTGTTGGTCTCCTCATGTCATCTCTCTAACATCGCACAAACAAACCCGTGAGAGATGTTCTCGTACGCACTAGTCAGGAGGGGAGTAAGACCTGACATATTCACTTCTGACCAAAACCATTCATTTTGTGCATCCGGCTGAGGCAATGTCAAGTTTTTAAGGCTCAGCTTCTTCCCTTGTGAGATACCTTTCACCCTATGTTTTTTTAAAACTGAAATACAAAAACAAAAAACAACACCGTTAAATAAATAATAAGTAAAATAAACATTAAATATATTCTAACATAAATTTTAATTCTAACATTAAATAAGTAAA
>Ga0315915_1004780_pt1 | contig 17021 bp, 10 predicted proteins | sample MpolbnodulesMG_FD_207738 | JGI IMG/M metagenome (GOLD analysis project Ga0315915, IMG submission 207738) | Medicago polymorpha root nodule microbial communities from Los Angeles, California, United States - branched nodules | ecosystem: Host-associated > Plants > Roots > Nodule | place: USA...
TTTTTCGTCCTTATAAATATAGCGAATTTTGATTTTAGTCCCTAAAAAATTAAACTGAATGTTTTCATCCTCACAAATTTTTTTATTTTGTTTTTCGTCCTTAATGGCAATTTTATGTTCATATAAATGGCAAAATTATAACTCTTTTGTGTTCAAATTGTATCCATGTTATGCCCGTTTATTATATTCGACATTTATATATTCATATTATGTTCAAAAAATGTCAAAAACACGTTAAAATTATATCCATTAAGGACCAAAAACAAAATAAATTTTTTTGTGAGGATGAAAACATTCATTTTAATTTTATAGGGACTAAAATCAAAATTCGTTATATTTATAGGGACGAAAAACTTATTTAACCCTTAAAAAAATGAATATCCTAAAAACACAAGGATGAGAGTTAGGAAGATTAATATTGTCCTTAAAATGATTATCCATGTTACGAACCTGTTCAAAATTGGTGCTGATGCTCTTTGAATTTTGTCCGAACTGCATTAGCACCATGAAAAAAAGGTTTAAACGATGAAATTTTGAATTTTGAGGAGCGGGGGAGTTTTGATCCAAGAACACAATGATGGGAGCAGGGGCGGATCCACCATAAGGCATGGTGTGGCAAGTGCCACACCATAATATTACCTATTTTTTAATAGGTATATATACCAATTATAGTTTAGAGATATATAATAACTATTACGCTGCGCAACCTTGATAAGCATATCTAGCGTGTCTTAGTGGTAAGCATGTGTTACTATTTTCATCATTGTCACCGGTTCGATTCCCTCCAGTTTTGCATTTCTCATGTTTATTTTTTTGCTAGCAGGGATCATGCGCTGTTATTTATTTGTTGGTGGAATCTTTCTTTTCATTTAAAATATCCTTAAATAATATTATATTTTTTATTAAACTAAAATATAAGGCTTTTAGTTTAACTTTTTTGATAATTAACGTCATGTTTATTACAACTTACATTTTGTGTTTCTATTTTATAGTTTTAGTTTATTTTAGTGACCCGCGTGAATAAAAAATCATGACTCTTGTCACTGTTTTATGTGAAGACACTAATAACACTTGACATGTTTATGGCTTTGTTTCCTTCATGATTTGAAATGAATTTTTATTACTGCATTGTACTTGCATTTTGGATCTCACTAATTGTGTTTGTTCAGAATTTTGGGGTTCACTAATTATGATAGAATAACTTATTTCTTTAATGGGAAATGTTAACTTGTGCCCTTAAGGCACAAGATAAGGAACCCAACATAGTAACTTTTTGTTGAAATGTGTGCACTCAATTTAATTTTTGAATTTATAATAAATAGAATGCACAAAATTTGAGAGAATATTTCTACGTTTGAGTTCCTTATCTTGTGTGCTTACCCTTCTTTAATTGTATTGTATTTGTTGTTTCGTTTATAGACAATTATTATTGTAAATGGATTAAATCAAACAATGTTATTTATTATTTTTCGTATAATCTCTAATTCATAAATTCTTTCATGTTTTTGCCACACCAAAATACAATGTCTGGATCCGCCCCTGGATGGGAGTTAAGAAGAGTAGTATTGTCCTTAAAATGACTATTCAAGTTACAAACATGTTCAGAATTGGTGTTGGTGTAGTTAAGATTATGTAATCCGAACTGCATCAACACCATAAAAATAGGGTGTTTAGGGGGTGTTTGGATTCTATAATCCGAAGAAGAAAAAAAAAATAGCGCGCCCTATTTTTTTTTTAGATTCTTGGATTATAAAATCTGAATTGGTGAAAAACTCATTTTTTTTTCACCTTAGAGTGGGAAAAACTCAAATTCAGATTATATAATCTAAAGGGTATTTTGGGAAGAAAGAAAATAGAGCGTGCGAGAAGCACATAGGGTGGGAAAACTAATAATACACTTATATTGAAAGTTGAAACCCTAGAACTCAGTTTAGCCGCCACCACTCTCCCTTCTCCATAATCCATACTTTTGCTTCTTTTTATACTGACAGGGTTGCAAGTTCCTTTGTTCTTTCTTCCTTTTGCTTGCATCTTATCATCAAAGTACATCGTACTTTCCTTCTTTGTTCTCTTGGGTCAGGTGCAAAAACAATATTTATGTGTAAATTTGTAAAATTCACATATATGTGATCCGCCGTGGTTCTTTCCATTGAAGGGTATGTATAGATCAGAAAGGAAAGAAGAGAAACAACAACACGCGATTTAACAAAAAGCCTAAACAGTACGTGTAGCAAAAACATTGGAATTTTATTGAGAAAAAAAAAAGTACCAGCCGGTCAGGTATAACCGGTATCAGTTCACCGGGTTTTCTGGCTATTACCGATTTCCACCGATTTTTTGACCGATTCTTAAGACTATCGATTTTGCACATGTGTCCGGACCGGTGCTTAGTCCGGTTCCCGGTTGAACCAGCCGGTCCGGTCCGGTTTTAAAACATTGGTAAAAAGAGAATGGTGGTGTAACAAACTTGGGCTTCATATGTGTGGGAAATCAAGAAGAAAAACCAAAATTTAAACTATATATACTACATTTAGTTGAGTGAATATTACATTTGTGATGAGAACTATTGCTTACAAAAATAGTAACTGACCGGAAGGAGTAACTAAGAAGAAAGAAATGGAGGATTTGAATGCGAAGAACAGAAGAAAAAAAAAGATGAAACGAGAAACAACGAAGAAGATGAGACAGGAAGCAGTAACTTTGTTAGTTAAGTGTAAGAAGATGAGAAGAAATTGTGGACGTTGATGAGTATCAGTTAAGTGTAATGTTGGCAACCAAAATGATTCATGGCTTTGTAGGACGTTTTCAATTTGGTCATCGACAATATAAACATTTCAGTTTAGTACTCGACTCTATAAAACATTTCTCAAATTCATCCTTATTTAAATACCCTTTACTAAATGTTGTGGATGATGGTGATGTATGTGTTAATGTATTGATGAAATTCCTAGTCACAGAGAGGAGAATTATTTGTCTTAACTTTGAGCGTCTTTCAGTATCATTTTTTTTAAGGCATTTTTCATTATCCTTATCAACACTTTATCATCTTCTCCACGACATTATACATCGTGAGAACAACAATTGTTCTTCATTTAACAAACACCGTTAATATGTCTTTACAAAATTTTGGGACTTTTTCGTAAAAAATTACCAAACTAAATTTGGATGTTGAACGAGCTTACATTTCATAACCATCTTTAAAAAAAGACAATATATAGGGTGTGCTTTTGTGCTTTTTAATGAAAATTAATGCATTGAATTTGAAATAAAAAAATAGCTTTTTTTAAATATTAAAAGTAAAATATTTGAAGTTCTTGTAAACATTATAGGAATACATAATTGAGCACATTCAAAGACAGAAAAATATTTTTAGCTTATGTGCTAGTAGTTATACTATGAAAAATGAAGTTGACATAACATAATTTAAGTCAAAAATTGTGAATACCTAATTATACAGCTTAAGTTACTTGTGACAGTTATCAACTGTTTAAATATTTTAACTTCAGTCTTCATGAATTTAACTCAGTTGGTAAAGACAGGTACAATATATGTAGAGATTGGGATTCGAATTCAAACACCTCAATAATTAACATTAGAGATGAATTTTTTGCCACTAGATTCCTTGAAAAAAAAATCTTTTTAATTTCAATCACAAAAAATAAACTTATCGTTTGTTATTTTAGTTATTCGTTCTTTTCTAAATATTTCTTTCTATTTGGTGGTGATGTTAGTAAAATATTGGGTCTAATTAAGCCAAAATGGGCTTAATAAGTTTAATAAACCTATCGATTTGATCTATTAGATAGGAGTTTCGAAAATTGATGTATACGACTGAAACACATCAAAAAAATACGTAAATGTTTATCGTCAGTTAACCACTGTTGTCGATTAAAATCTATCAACAGTTAACTACTGATGAAGTTATATCGGTAAGTTACTGGTCTTTTTCAACCAAACACTATGTGTGAACAAACTCTGAGTTTCTTACTGCACACTTCTCTCTTATCAAACAACTTTTTTTCAAACACCTTTCTGTATTTACTAAACTGTTTGTTTGACATTGTCATACCACCAAAACGACACCGTATCCGACCTCATCTTTCTCTCTTCACATTCTCCACAAACCCTAATTTTTCTTCTAAATCCCGCCATGATCGACCTTAGAAAACTGAGATTAACATTCACATTTTTCAATCTCACCCAAAATCACACTAATCTTAAACCCTCCCTAAACCCTAGATTTTACAACACATCGAAAAAACCAATTCAATTAGATTCCAAACCTAAAATTCTCTCAAAATCAACCATTAAAGAAGCCCAAGCTGCATTGTTAGAATATCTCCATTCCACAAGAAGCTTGCAGTTTTTAGATGCAGATAACATGTGCAAAAACTCGCCTTTTTTCCTTCAAAATCTCGTCCACAAAACCCTAAAAAACGAGAAATCGATTAGCACGAAACGATTAATTTCTCGCCACCTGCGTTACAACCCTATTAATGAATTCGAACCCTTTTTCGAGAGTTTGGGTTTGAAGCCTTCTGAATATGAATCTTTGCTTCCACGTGATTTGATTTTCCTCAACGATGATCCTCTTTTGATGGCGAATTATCACACTCTGTGTAACTATGGTGTTCCTCGATCCAAAATGGGGAAAATTTTCAAACAAACGCCTCAAGTTTTTAAATTTGAAAATGGGGTTTTGGTTTCGAAGATTAATGCTTATGAAGATTTGGGTATTTCGGCTTCGATTTTAGTGAATGCTGTTGCTGTAAGTCCAGGGATTTTGGTTGGTGATGTTAATATTCAATTTGTTAAGGTTGTTGAGATGTTGAAGAATATCGTTGGAAAGGGTGGTGATGGTGATTTTGATAGTGGCTTGATTCAGTGGCATTTTTTGGATGAGGTTTCTTGTAATTGGGGTTTAATGCTTGAGCTATTGTGCTTGCTTTCGAATGCTGGTTTCAGTGAGAAACAGTTGGCTGAGATTATTCACTGCAGTCCTTGTATTGTTTTTGAAGAATCAGGAGGCAAGACACTCTCGATGATTGGATTTTTGGTCAAATTTGGATTGTCTGTGAACCAGATTGCCCTCTTGTTTCTCGAGTTTCCACAGATTTCGATGGTCAAGTTTTTCGCCAACTTGAGGGTGTGTCTTCAGCTTCTGACTGAAATTGAGATGGAAGCTAAAGAGATTGGAAAGATTTTCCAGTCTCACACAATACTTGCGGGTTCCAATACTCTAAAGACAACTAAGAGTTTGCTTGGTTGCTTGAATGTGGGCAAGAGGCGTCTATGTAGCATACTGCAGGATAATCCTCATGCAATGAAGAACTGGGTTCTTGGAATAAGAGTTAAGCCTATGGTTGGTTTAAGGGATCTGGAAGAGGAGAAATCGAGGGCGGGGAAGACAGAGTTCTTGTTGCGCTTAGGTTATATGGAAAACACGAAAGAAATGGATTCGGCTTTTAAGGTGTTCAGAGGTAAGGGAGTTGAGCTTCAGGAGAGATTTGATTTTATTGTTAATGCTGGATTGACACGTGATGAAGTTCGTAGAATGATTAGAGTTTCACCTCAGATTCTTAACCAGAACACAGATAGAGTCAAGATGAAAATTGAGTATCTTGTAAAGAAAGGATTTTCTGTATCAGATTTAGTGAGTTTTCCATCATATCTTTCCTATAAATCTCCAAGAGTTAAGCTTAGGTTGTCAATGTATAACTGGCTCGTAGACAATGGGGCTGTAAATCCCGGGCTTGCTTTGAGCACCATTATCGCATGCACAGATGATCTATTCTTAAAAAGTTATGTAAAACGCCATCCGTCTGGCCTTCAAGTTTGGGAAGAGTTGCAAAAAGAAATTTGTTCTGAAGACTCATGAATAATCAGTTCGGGAATGCATAATGATGGTTTAATCTAGCAAAAGAAATACCAATTAAATTGCAATTGGCATTTTGAAACAAATCACTTCAAGTTAACTTAAAAAGAGGTCTGCAACCGTGATTTGGATTGTGATATCAAAGTTTTTTATGTCTTTGCCCTCACAACTCGACTACAATTGAAGTTGCATCAGGTGCACTTGACCGTGATTCCTTGCAATAACAAAAATTGATGCTGATATGAAACCAACGAGGACAGCCAAAGAACAGCAGCTTTCACGAGCAAGCATCATAGGTGATTGCTGATTGCAAATTTTAGACGTGACTCAAGAATGTTGTGTAGGCACACAATCTTCACTGTATGTAGGTGCTTACTTACCCTAGTTACATTGGAGATAACTGTCCAAGTGGTTTGGTTTTGATGCTAAAACTGTTCCTCGTGTATGAGAAACTGTGTATTTTAATTATTGCAAGCGATATAACCAGGTTCATTGGGTTATAGGCTATCAAAATTAACATGACTCAATTCTCTGCTACACTAAAATACTCTGCAATCATTTTAGATGCAAACTTTGCCAGTTGACAAAGATCGAACCACCCTTATAGTGAGGTAGTATATTTTAAATTCGGTTCAATTTAATAGTTAAAAAAATGGGTTGTTTGATATTTTCATGTAACGGCTGAAATTTGCAGCTTCTAGAACTCAACTGGAGAGAATACAGACAAATTAAGATTCACACTTGCAATTTGGAATGAAATTATGTAATTATGCACCACTGAAGCCACACGTTGGACAGAGATTTGTATTATCCATCACTTGATATTTTTGGACAATATTGTGTTTGTATAGGGAGACGTGGAGGTTGCAGTGATATCAAAATGTTGCAGAGAACTCCATACTGCATCCAGTAGAATATCCAATCTTCTATGTATTGGTGATGTATGTATCATATCCACTAGTATTATTACATTAAACTGATTTAAGCCTGTGGCTTAACTATGTGACTGAGAATACTGGCGTTTATGTCCCAATCCTATCCCCCACAACACTGCTTAATAGTCTCTATATTGGAGCCAGCTGAAATTATTCCAAACCATCATAATTGATTAATTGATCATATGTATGCTTCGTATTCGTCTAATTCCCTGTATATTAGTATTACAATTACTCTTGTTGTTGGAAACGTATACACAGTTTATGTTCTTTCTTTAGTACTACTACTACTAGATTGGCTATTCTAACAATTTTATGACAATAATTTAACCAAGGCTTTAGGCTTGTCTGTGATAAATTCAAAAAACAAAAATTACGAAAATATGTGGCATGGAGCTATTACTGGATTAGTATTCCTCCACAAGATTACTTGGAATTGCTGCTTTTCTTGTTAGGGGCAAAAACTTTTTTTTTGGAAATGCAAACTTTAAAGCAACGAATTTAATTGTAGCTAACTACCATCATTAATCTTAACTTTAAAAGTCTACATGTAGCTTTAAAAGTCTACATGTAGATTAGGTGGATCACTTGAATTTCCTAATGAATTTCATAATTTCAAATCTGTAAACTTTTCGAAGCAACCAGAGTCTATTTTCTTTTTTAACGGATCCAGAGTAATATGAGAAGGGGTAGAAACACTCTTTTTTTTAACATTCGTTCTTTTATCAAATGAAATCAATGTTGATGATTAAATTGTTTACATGCGGTATCAGAGCCTATTGCTGACCACATTCATTGATCTTTCATTAGGTGATTAAATATTTGACTCTACTTGGAGATTGTTAAACTGACATCATTACAACCAAACATTGGCTTTATGGCGGGTTCAATTGCTAAGCTGTGTTTATAATTTTGGATTCTATATTGAGTGGAGGTTAAGCAGCATTATTAAAAAATTATTTAATGTATTTCTTGGTGTTTTTCCTATAATTAATATTTAATTTTTATGTTAATTTGTTAAGTTCATGACCCTTGTTTTAATACCATTATTATCACCAATCACTAACAAGTTTAAATTTAGTTGAAAAATAGAGTTTATCTGACTATGAATGTATGTGTGTTTCTGGGATCCCCTACTTCAGCATTTCCATGCCATGCTCCTAACAATTTAGGTGTGAATTATTGCATTCTCCAAGTAAGTAGTATCCTGCAAGGATTTTAAGAGATCCAAACTCTTATGCACAAAAACCTTTTAACCCCATTGAGGTTGCAGACAGCAGCATGCCCAACCTTGTGTTGTTCCTAATGCGGTACAAGATTATTTATGATAACAAGATTGACATTCAATCATTATATATGATAGTAAGACCATATTGTTATTTGTATTAATGGTCTCATTGACCTACTGAATTAGAACTTGTAGTTCAGGATTGTGAGCTTCTCTATTACGAGTTTGTAATACCTTTAGACTTAGTAGTTCAGGATTGGTCACTTTCAATAACATACCCCGTCTCTATTGAACAATCTCTAGTGTAATGCTTTTGACTTGCTTTAATATAAGCTCTTTTTTTCTTTTACAGGTTAATATAAGTTCATTTTCTTTTTAACAAAATATAAGCTCTTCTTTTTTAGGGGAAAACAATAATTACCATCATTAATTTTTGTAAAAAAACAATAAACTAAAATTTAAATTATAATTAGTTCAATAAATGGCCTTTTATACTAGTGCAACTTTACCATATAACCTTCCAAAAAATAATTTTACCATATAACCTTAGGCACTGGTAAAGAAACACTGATAAAGATAACAAATGACATTTTCAGAAAAGACCAATTTTCAAACTTTCTTTTGACAAATATCCAATTTTTAAAATTGAAAATAAAACAAAAGTAAAATGGATGGAAAAACTTCCTGCCTCAAGATAAGTCTCACATGTGGGGATATATCATGCGTAAGTATTAAAAAATTGAAAAAATTATGATACTTTGTATGATTAATATTTGTTTTTATATCTATGTTCTTTTATTGAATAATAAAACCATTAGACATAGCTACATAGGATTTTCGTTAGGTAAGACACTGGCGTGAGTTGAAGTGTTGTTTAAAGAGATTCAAAATTCGATCTCTACGCTTGACAAATTTGTCTTCTCCCTAACAAATTAACTGTTATAATTAAACCAATCAACAATTAAAACAAACATTTTTCCCCTCAAAAAATAAAAATAAAAATTAAAACAAACATTTTTTTTGGTTAGATATACGAAATGGCAAAGTCATTATAAACCCACATACACAAGTGGAGGTACCGGGATTCGAACCCCGGTCATGGCATCTGGCCTAACAATTTTAAAATTTTGCCAGTTGAGCTAGGACTTCTGAATTTAAAACAAACATTCTTATATAGAGTAGAAGTTTTTAAAATTTCATATAATTAAATAATTGTTTAGCAAGATAACGTGGCACAGGTAGTAGATTTTTTGTCTCTTAACCATTAGGTGATGTCCAAGATTTGTTCGATGGTCTCTTAGCCCTTAAATAGATCTCAATTATCTCTTCTTTTGTCTCTTGTATTTAATGATGTAGATGTAACAATTGAGAACAATAGAAAAAATTTCACTTGAGAGAATCTATTTCCTAAGTTTCCACCATTGTTTAACAATGACTCTTCTTTGTTTAACAACTAATCTTCGACAAAGAATCTATGTGATACACAAAATGAATTCTCTCATATCAATCAAATTCATACACAAGAATCACCGATCAAACACTTGCTTAAAAAATCAAAGTCTCTTACCACTTGAACGATTTCATTGTTGGTATTATATGTGATACACAAAATGAATTCTCTCATATCAATCAAATTCATACACAAGAATCAATGATCAAACACTTGCTTAAAAAATCAAAGTCTCTCACCACTTGAACGATTTCATTGTTGGTATTATCACACTTCTCATTAACCTATAAAATGGTGCAGTGGCTAGAAAATAAGCTCATGATAAATATCCCTACCAATTAAAATATGTTCACGGAACAAAAGATATCCAATATGTCTATGAATATCCAATTTATCATACCCATTCAAATCCGAATCTGATTCAAAACCGAATCCGGTGGTGGTTTGTGGTGTTGGCGGTGGTGGTTCTAGAAAAGAAAGAGGAAGGAGGAAGAGAGAAGGGAAGAAAAGGGGTGTTCTGAAAAAGAGAAAATTGCAGAGAAGGGAGAGGTGGAGAAGAATGGGTATTGAATTTTGGAATGTGTGTGAAGAATGGGTATATTGGTTTGATTTTATTGTTACTGTGAGAACAAATGGAAGGGAAATTAGAGGTATGTCTAAAGGCAGTGATGGTTTTTATGGGAAGATAGTGGTGATGGTGATGAAGAACAAAGTAAGGAGATGGTGGAGAAAGAGATGGAAGGGAGGGAGATGGTGGTGGCGTGAAGGGAGAAAGATGGAAGGGAAATTAATTGGGTTTTTGTTTTAAAAAAAGAAAAACATGTTAATCCAAGTGGACTTTTAAAAATATCAAAACTAATTTTTTTTAATTATTATTTTTAGTATTATTTTTTAAAAAAAATTATTATATGTGCCAAGTGGAAATTAAAAAAAAAAAAATACCATCTCAGCATGCCACATCTTCAAATTTATCCAGTCATATGCTGACGGTTAGCTGTGGGGGTAAACTAAAGAATCTTTTATTTTACAAGGGAGAATCTCCATGTTTTTTCCTATAAGAGGGTAAACCGAAAAACCCCTAACAGCACGGTGTAAAAACATATTAACCCTTTAAAATAATATTTTATTTTATATCCAATATGTTGAAGTTTAGTACCTAGTTTTACAACAGCAATTGTTGGAGTAGTATGTGTGAGTGTGCATAAGAAAGAGAGAATAATAATAACTCCTCCTCCAGCTATCTTCCATTTTGTATCTATTGTTTCCATCCATCTTCCTTCCGCTCTAATGCAGTAGTACTCATTACTGCTCTCTCTATAACTCTTCTAACCTAGTTCTCCATTTTACCATAAAAACTCAATCTTTAACCTTCTAAATCCCTTTATCACTCTCTATCATCAGATCAAAATTTTCACCACACAAAAAACCAGTTTTTTTTATCTGATTTTCTAAAATGGGTTGTCTTTGAGATACAGAAAGTGGATTCAACAAACAGGGTCAGTTTCATTTCACTTCTGCATCTCTTCTTTCATCACTTTCAATTATTACATGTTCAATTTTATTGCTTTTTTTTTGTGTGTGTGTGTATGTTTATCATAATCTGTTTTTTGTATCTTATAATGAAAAGGGTAACTGAATTAATTTATTTTTATTTACAGTTTTGTTTTTCTTACTATTTAGATTCAGATGAGTTGATGTGTCTTGATGGGGAAGTCTTATTGCATTTGCATAATACTAGATCGAACATGCGTTTTGAAAAAGTTCATAATTTCTGTGTTTATAAGCTGCTTCTATGGTTTCTTTGCTATGAAATTTAGTATTTTTACATTTTGGGTTTTTCTAAACTATTGCCAAGAAATTGAAAAGGGTTTCATTTGTTTTGTTTATAGGATTAGGTGATCTGTGATATGGTTTGGTTTTTTTGTTGATATGGAGAATGATTTCAAATGTAAAATTTTCACTGCTATATGTGTTTATGATTTTTATTTGTGAAAAAATGGAGAAAACTTGATCCTTTGATTGGTTGTGTTTAGAATTTGAATTTTGAGCAGTAGTAAGATACAAGTACAGTGCTTGTGCCTGTTGTGTTGCTTCTGATTATTGACAACTGAGTGCATGTTCGGGATCATGGTGGGTTAGACGAAATCACGGCTGCACCGTGATTTTGTTAAAGCTCTAGAGTGTAGCTTTTGTCAGAATCATGGTGGTTCATGCGATTCTGCTAATCTCACTGTTAATCCAAACATGCACTCTTTTTATGTTGTACATTTGAAAGCCTGGGTGTGTGTCACAATATCTAGAAGTTCTTGCTGTTGGCCCTAATCAGAATTTTAACTCATGGACTCTTTATTTGATTTTAACATAGTAAAAAACTGAAGAGGAATTGTCATGGTATACTTGATACTCTCTGTTTATAATTGATTCAAGTAATAGTTGATGGATCTGAGAGAAAGTGTGGAAAAGTGGTTGGCATGTAGCATCTCACAAAAATCGATGTGCAGTTTTAACAACCACCTTTTAAACCTCATGGTTTAAGTTTGACATTTTCATTGTCATTAAGTTTTTTATTTGTTTGCACTTTCAAGCATTGTTGTTTTCTCTGTGCAGATTTCTTGTAGGTATATTTAGTACCTTTCTGTTAACTAGGTTCTTTGATTATGGGTAGAGGCCGAGGAAAGGGGAAGAAGCAATCTGTGATTGTGGAGGATTTTGTAAGCGATGAAGATGATAAAGTACCAGCTCACAGAAAAAGAGGGAGACCATTAAAGCCGGTCACGGATGAAAACGAAGAAGTTGAAGTAACTGAGAAGATAGAGAAAGATGAGGAGAATGTAAATGGCAATGTTTCTAATGATGATTTGAAAACTCAGGTAATCAAAGTGAATAAAAGGAAAAGGAAGAGGTCTTCACAGGTTAAAGAAAAGATAGAACCAATGAAAGAGGAAAATGGCGTCCGAGCTAAGTCTAGCCCTGGTGATTCAGTGAAGTCTCCTGGATTCCGACAAAATGGAAGCAGGCGTAAAAGCAAGCCTCGCCGTGCTGCTGAAGCTGGTGTAGATTGCAAGTGAACAAGGTTTTTTGATAATAGTTTCATGACCTTGGAATTGCTGGAACTCTGCTATCACAAGTCAGGGTTTGTTTGATTATATAAGGCTTGTTATGGTTGCTTCTTATTATTATTATTATTGTAACTTTCATATGCTTATTCCAAAAAAAAAGAGGCTTATTTTAGCTTTTGAGGATTCATAGTAAGACTATGCTTCTATAGTCTTCTATAGAGAGATACTATCCTAAACGGAACTATTGAAATTTTGTAGATATTCTTTTATCATGGGTTTGTATAATTTCCTCTTGCTTTCACAAGTGTCTGATGGCACATGTGTTTACTTGACGTGTATGTATTGATGCCAAATACTCTAGAACTCATGAAAGACAAAGATTGTGCAAAATGAATGGTTCAATTGAGGTTCATACTAATTGCATGTTGCTAAAACTAAGCCTTGAGCTTGACTCGAGGGGTTCATTTTCTTAGGAGTAAATAGTTAAATTAGTTTTTTTTTTTCAACTTAAATGATAGAAACCATGCATGAGATGCTTGAATGTCCATTCAGTTGGTCAAATTGGTCTGCACATTATCTGGCTAAAATATGAACTAATAAAGGCATGCTACCTTTGAAGCGCATGTAAAGAGACAGCTTTTCAACTCCTCTCATAATTGTTACAACATTACTCCATCTTCTCCTACTTTTGTCAATGAAAACATTCAAAGCAGAGGTCCCAAACTCATATTCAAGATTTCCAACATATAGAACCTCAACCATTCATCTAGCTGTCACTCTATAACTTGCAACTTAGCAATAGGTCTTATAAATTGATCATTTTGATAAAGGGGTGATGCTGGGAAGCTATAAGCCAACAGTTTGATGACAAAATGGAAAAAAGAAGAGACCCTTTTATGTCATAAGCTACTAGTTTTTAGCTGCTCGACCTGGCCCTTTATCTGGCACTCAATTTCCTTTTGTTGATCCTTCTATTACATCTTATTTGTCAATACTTCAACCAATTATTTTAAGATATCAATCTCCTTGCACATTAAAATAATTGGATTGAAATATCTCCACACGACTAAGGCTTTGTTTGGGAGTTTGGAAGGAGGGGAATGAGAGGTTTTGGAGGGTTGGAAATGTAGGGGGAAATTGTAAAAATTTTCACATTTTTTGAAAGAGTAATTTTTTAGAGAATGATAAATCATATTATAACTACATAGATTAAATTTGAAGAATTTATGTAAACCCTTCAAAATCACCCAAAACCCTCCTCCAATACAAATTTTGAGTTCCCCAAATGAGAAGGGTTTTGTATTATGAAGAAAAATAAACCCCCAAAAACTTTCCCCTCTCAATGTCATCTATTTCTTTCACTTATATTGGGAAAAATCCAAGTCCCACATCAGATGGCTTTGTTTGCGAGTTTGAAAGGGAAGGGGAGAGGGGTTTGGAAAAATGAAAGGAGTAAGTTGTTGAAATTTGGGGCCTAAGGTGAGGATTGCCTCCTCTATATATACTATTCTCAAGAGTCTTATCTATTCGATGTGGGACTTGAGTTTTTCCCAATACACCCCCCTCGTGCCCAGCACTCTTTGGGCTTAGTGCGTGAATAGGTTTAGGCGGCCGTTGAATTCAAGAAGCTTTGATACCGTGTTGAAATTTGGGACCTAATCCATCCTTACAAAACCGGCTTGTGAGGTGAGAAGTGCCTCCTCTTTATAAACTTTCATCAAGAGTCTCATCTATCTGATGTGAGACTTGGGTTATTCCGAGTACCTTAGTCCCCAAATTTCAACAACTTACTCCTTTCATTTTTCCAAACCCCTCTCCCCTTTCCTTTCAAACTCGCAAACAAAGTCTAATGCGTGAGTACCCTATCCCTATGTAAATGAAAGAAATGAAAGCTAATACCATTAAGAAAAAAAAGCTGCTCGAGTGGTACTGGCAATGGATCATCTTCCGTGATTTTTTTTTTTTTTTTTGCAGTGAACCTAAGCCACTTATTTATTGCCCACATATTGCTTGGGATGCTGCATGAAAATTTATAGGTCTCTGCACATAACACACTCATACCCTGCAACTTCATATTTACTCCTTCCATTTTCAAATATAAACAAAATTAACTGTTTAGGTTCATTCATTTAATGATGTATGTGGTTCATAATATGGACCACATACACCATTAAATGAATGAACCTAAAAAATTAATTTTGTTTATATTTAGAGATAGAGGGGGTACCTTATTTTTTTTTTTCTCTCTCTCATAATATAATGGGAGAGATACGACAACGGTGCGACCTGGGAGGAGATCTGAATAGGTGAACCTTCCATTGGGAAGAAGTGATAATAAAAATATATCTCAATCGCAGATTTAATTTTTCCTATGTGTCATCCACATATGCAATGGAATGGAGATTCTAGAATAACTTTGAGCGCAATGCTACATACACCAAACAATTTCCATATTTTTTTAGGTAGTCTAGTGATTAAAGATTTTTTTTTTGTCTTACATGAAGTGGTAATTCGCTGAAATTAAACTCACACACAACTGTGAGGTTCCGGGTTCGAACCCGGGTCACGACGTCCCGCCTTGCAATTTAAGCATTTATCAGTTGAGCTAGGACTTCTAGACGTCTAGTGATTAAAAGTTAACATTTGTATAATGAGTAAATATGGTGTTTGATGTTCGAATTTCATTCCTTAATATGCAATATCTTTTATTATACTCCCTCTGGTTTCAAATATAAGAAAATATTCTTTTTTTAGGTTCATTAAATAATTAATGTATCTGTTTTACAATGTAGACCAGATACATTAACTACTCAATGAACCTAAAAAAGAAAGTTTTTCTTATATTTGAGATTGGGAGTATGAGTTAAGGTTACAGAGACATAATTCCCACATTTTACTATTCTCGTCTGCTATTTCGTGAAAATATATACCTCTTATTCTGCACACCATTCGCATGTTAAAAAATGTGTAAATAAAATCAAACGAATTGTCTCTTCTAAAAAAATTAATGAATTTAAATAGTAAGATTATTTGTATAACTCCTTACGTTATTGGATTTCAAGAACATCTAGATGCATTCTCTGAAAAAAATAAAAAAAATTATATGAACCCCTCTTTATTTTTTGTAAAACTCATTAGCGTGAAAAAGAAAAATAAATATTGAACAATTTTTTTATATGTCCTTTCATTTCATTTAGGTTGCTCTACGTTTAAAGTTGGCTCAAATACCACTTTTGTCCTTCTCACTTTATATAATAAACTTTGCTAAATACTCCACCGGTCTCAATATAATTAAAGACTTTTTTTATTCAGTGAAGCTAAAAAAAAAAGATTTTTTTATATATGATGTAAAAATTGAATATATATTAATTTTCATATCAGGTCAATCATTTTAGATAATTCTTGGTTGTTTTTTATTTTGTATAACTCAAATTTTGAGTTTCCCAAAATTTATATAAATCAAATTCTAATTTTTTTAATCAAATTTACAATTAGTTTGCATGTTCGACCTTTTTTAAATTGATTTTGCCTCGAAAATTAGTCATACTTAAAATTAGAAATTAAAACTTTTGATTTAAAAATTAATTTTAACACTAGAGTTTATTATTTAATTCATTTTTATATAACAGTATTTAAACATAAACCATTTTATAATTAACGTATTTTTAACCACAATCAATTGTGTGAGTCAATTTTCATGGACGTAAAACCAAATATACATCGAATCAAACACACAATGTCTTTCCTACTCTAAAGACAAGTTGGTAAATCTCAATCGAACAAACAAAGACACCGGTTAAACTTGTCTCGACATATAATAATTAACGTGAGACGAGGAATTTTTTTAGTCATGTTAATTAGTGCCCCCGGACTATTAAACATACACGATACAGTAATAGGTTTAATGAAAAATATAACATAAAATCTATTGAAAAATTAAGCATGGTGCAACATAAAGAGCGAAAGGAAAAAAAGACGAAGGAATAAATAGACAAATGAGAGACCAAATAAAATTTTAACATTATTGTTGTTTCTCGTATAATTTCAAAGTGGCAACCATTGTAATTTATAAGTTGTTCATAAAAAAAATAGAATGTTACAAAATTTCATGCGAATATTTAAAAAAAAAAGTTATTTGATAAAAATACATACATAATACATAAACAAAATAACAGTTAAATTTTACAATCAATATGTATTTCAAAAATATATAACATTCATTCTCACATTACATCCATGATTGAAAGAGTCATATTTACTACATAAAAAAATTAGAAAGGTATCTATTATTTATAAAATATATTGGTAGTTCATGCATATAGTTGGTGGTTAATTTTATTTGTGCTTTAAATACATGACTCTAAAAGTTGTATTTAATGTATGAGAACGAGAAGAAGAAAAAAGCAATTGTATGTCATATATCTAATCTACCAAATTGTTATTTTAATTTAAAATTAATGATATATTAATTGTG
>Ga0315915_1004783_pt1 | contig 17019 bp, 12 predicted proteins | sample MpolbnodulesMG_FD_207738 | JGI IMG/M metagenome (GOLD analysis project Ga0315915, IMG submission 207738) | Medicago polymorpha root nodule microbial communities from Los Angeles, California, United States - branched nodules | ecosystem: Host-associated > Plants > Roots > Nodule | place: USA...
TATGATATTATATTTGTTACATTGTTGGTGTCATTGAAAAAGATATGTTTAGTTTTTTAAATAAGAAAAAGATATGCATAGTTTGTTACAATATAAATGTGTAAAATATATATAAGTATAATTTTTTTAGGCATCTATACTTGTACTATTAATTAAAATCAAAATTTTATAAAAATAATTATACGCATTACACAACCACTAAAAAAATTATATGCATCAGCGTAACAAAAAAACAGACATACGGACATAAAGTATTACTCTAAACGTTAATGTGTGTGTGTGTTTGTGAGGTTGAAGAAAGAAAATAAAAATATTTGGTGTCATTCAATGACAACATGAATAAAAATATTTGCGAGGTTGTGATGATTGAACGATATTGAAATTAAATATATAAGTGATAAAAAAGATAATAAAATTTCTTCAAAAATAGATAATAAAATTAAATGGACCCTCATTCAAAAAAAAAAATATGGACCGGTTCAAAAAAATTAAATTAAATTAAATGGAAGAAAAAAGCAAATTGAAATATAATATTAAAAAATAAAAGAAAAAATATTAAAAAATAAAAGAAAAAGTTATCAGCGTGAGTTGAAGAGAGTGCTTGTGAAATAAAGTGAGTTGAAGAGAGTGCTTGTGAAATAAATTGCGGAGAAGTAGTTTTTTGAAGTAGCATTCAACAACTTTTGGTTAAAACTCATTCCATTCAATTTTATGCATTCTAGAAAAAGTACTTTTTTTTAAAGGTACTTTATTGATATTGTGTTTGACATAACTTCTTCTTAAAAATGTAGAGAAACTGAAGGAAAAAAAAAAGCAGGGCCAAACGGTGCCTTAGAGGGATCTTCAAAGGGAGTTCTTTGAGGAACTTTGTTAGAAAAAAAAATATACTCCCTCTAATCTTAAATATAAATAAAAAGTCGAATATATCTGGTCCAAATATGAGCCAAAAACATTTGACTTTTTGCTTATACCTGAGACATGGAAGTAGCATCTACATGTGGTACTAACAATCAACCTTTTTCATTTGATGGTTCATCTTAAGTTTTGTTTTATTGGATTCTTGTTAGTGAAAATAGAAATAAGTAAAGGAAAAAGATGTACGTTACAAAAGTGCCCACGAAAATAACGATTAAGTATTGTATTTGGATAAAATTCTCTTACAAATTCAAGACAGGTATATTTCTCAACTCAACATAGGTTGCTCCACTGGATTATAAGTATTGTATTTGGACCCCCATCACTCCTTTCATACCTCACCCAAGACACAGTCATTCTATTTCTAAAGATCTTTCATTTTTCCTCTTGTTGAAAACCTTTTCTTCTAGACTCATTTTTCTTCTCATAATAGTGAATTTTCTTCCCTTACTTTTAATTTTTGAAAAATGCTAACGAGTGCCCTAAAAACACTCTTTAACAACCTTCAATAATAAGATTTTATAGAAATTGACGCATTCAACACATTGAAAATCGAACAATTTAACATTTTCTATAAACATTTTCGTAATTAGGAATCCAGCACTCGTTACCCTTAATTTTTTTTTCTTCAAACAAGTTGAGAAATTTTCCTCCCTTTCTTTCCATCCTCAAAAGCCATTCCATCCCAACTTTCAAACAAAGTCTAGAGATATCAACTCCTTTCAACGAGATAGAAAAACTTACCAACCTATTTTACTAAATTGAGAAAAATACACATACCCAATTATGCTTTTAGACGTAATTTAAAACCTGTAAAACTTACATTAACTATCTATGTGCAAGAGCATCTAAATATGTGCCTCATGCACATGATTCACATGCTTAGTAAGAAATATCTTAAAAAAATTTCAAAAATTGTTTCATGAAAATTTTCAATAAATTTTAAAAAATACAAAATAAGTTGATTCGAGAGCACAAAAGTCTTGGCAAAAAACGGTAGATAATGTCATATGGTAATCACTGCCTTTTACAAAAATTTAAATCTTGATTTAAACTAATAATGCACTCTCAAGTAAATCACACTGAAAACAAATTCATTTTGGAAGTTTTGCTCTTATTAAGGCTTGGCAACTGAGTAAAGAAAGATAAGAAAAAGTTATAGGATAAAATGTAAAGCAAAGGAGGATTGAAGTACCAGTGGTAGGAAAATTTTAAAGCTATCATCACACCACTGGTTAGGGACTTATTTTGATCCTTTAACCCGCCGCACATTTACCACTACTGCACTAGTAATCCATGTGAAAGCACAAACAAATCACTTTGTATGCCACCAGAAGGTAACAAGTTAAAGAAACAACCGGGACGCAAACATTATCCAACATCTCATATATTTATTGTACAACATAAACATACATATTGTAAGTTACCAGCATACAGTATAACCTCCCTCAAAAAATAAAAAACATACAGTATAACTTAATACATGTTTGTTACCACATGCAGAATAAACCTGCCTAAGTTGCAAGTGACAAGGACAAAACAATATTGTACAAGATCACATAAAAGTTACAGTTCCCCCAGAAGCTCTCGTAGCAGGTGAGGGGTGAGGACTGAGGACAGGACTATCACAATTCACAACAACCAAGGAGACAAGCCAATAAGAAATCACAAGGTCAGAACAAATTCAACAATACATCAGTTAGACCACACGTGAACCAGACCATGCCTGTTGCCTGTATAGATCTCATTGCGGTCTTCGTCATAGAAAAGAGCAGTAATGTCTTCCAAGGCTTCTCTAACTGTGCTCCTTATTCTGGAGGAGGCCTGCTTTCTCTTCCTTGAATTACAACCATCAGTTGAACAGTCGTCGCCGCAGTTGCATTCCTTTGCAATGGGAAAGCTATTACTTGCCCTTATCTTCGCAAGACACTTACCGGTTAAAATGTTGCTGATATTGATGGATCCGGCTGTATGAAAAAGCAGAAATTGTGAGTAATTTGATACATGCTTCTTTACAACAGATGATACAAATTGATCATGAACACATCGAAAAATTATATCTCTGTCAGGTCAACACGTGAAGCAATTAGCTAAATCACCATTCCAGTTCAATTTCAAACAACAGTTATAATATTGAAAACATCTTATATTTTGGGTATCTTGATTGTTAGTAAGAAACTAATCCTCCTATGAGATAAACTAAAGTACTTTAAAGATATTTTCATAGATTCTAACAAACACCTCTCAAAAAATAAATATTGATCAAAATAAGAAGAGACAAAGTGCATGAGAAAAAAAGAAGAGACAAAATAAAAATAATTGGGAAAGAAAAATGGGGCAGCAGTGCAGAGGGTTACAAAAGAAAAAAGTACCATTTCCTTCAGACAATGACTCATCAGAATCAGCCTTGCAGTATGATATGATGAGATCCTGGTCACTGGTTATGTATATGTTATTTGTGTTACAATCAGGATGCCACAGAAGGTGATCCTCGAAAGAAGTTACAAGTTCTCCACGGAAGTTCCACACAGCCACAGTTCTATTTCGAAAGGTCAGGAACAATTGATTCTCATACAGGAAAATAAATGCAGATGGCGTCATAAATTCCGTTTTGCTAACTTCCGTAAGCTCAAAAGTCCGTACCTAAAGGTAATTAAAAGTAAGATATATGGATGGAGAACAATGTATATAAACCATGTAAAAATGAGAAAATTACTTACATCAAGGATTTGGAGGTTCTCATTTTCTTGCTTGACAAGAAGCTTTTCATTGAACTGCTCAATAAAGTCCACCTTGCTATTCCGATGAATAAGATGGTTGAATGACTTCAAAACAGTACCATCTTCTATTGAGAGGATTTTTAGAGGGACATGGCTGCTTGTTTTAGTATAAATCAACAACATGATCCCCGGACTGATAAAAAAATCATAAACAAGAACGAAGTTGTATAAGGCCCCAAAAATAAACAAAACAAAACAAATAAAGATAAAGCTATCAAGCATTAAAACATGTGATGAGATATCTTTGAAAAAATTGAATTAACATAAACCACAACTACATGGTACTGGCTTGGGTTGTATATTGGAAAATAGAATTCATAAACGCAAATGAAATTACCTGATCTTAATCTCTTGTACATTTTTATCAGCAACAGAGTATAACATTGAATAGTTTTTCAAGTCAAACACCTTGTATATGCTAGAGGGAAAGAAAGAAAGAAAGAAAAAAAAAGAGAGAAGTGTCAATGTACCACCATCAAGAATTATTGAAATATAATAAAATTCATGTACAGATGTTTTAGAACACTAAAATATTTACCTATCCTGTGCAGAGTATGTCAGTACTTTCCCATTTACATCATCAAACTCTACAAAACCTGGCCACTTCAAAGACTCAGATTCGAAAAGAGCAAATCCAGCACCTGGCTGAACCCTCCTTATATATCTGGAAAACAGAGATATTTTAGCTTAGAACACGACAGCACAAAATTGGACAGGCAACTCTTTCTATCTACTGCTCTTATTTAACTCTTCCAGTGTACAATGTCTTTTTTGTTGAGCATGGAAAACAATGGTAGGAGTTATATAATAATAGAGGTATATACTTACTCAATTCTGGTGCTTCTGCATTTCAAAGAACTGTAACTGTCGGAAGCATAGACAGAAACTGTGATAAGTGAGTCATTATTTTTGTTATAAAACAAGCTTCTTATAACTTCATCAGGACTTATATTCAAGAAGCATATCCTTTCATTGGTCTCTGCAGCAAACAATGGAAACATGCAACATAAATCATGTATCTACTTTTGTGTCGAGAAGAATATCATTGAACAGACAAAATATCATAATTAATCAAAAAGGAAACATAAAATGCCGAAAACAAGGCTTCAGTGGAATTACCTCGGTTAAATGCTGCACACACACCAGATTGTGCAAGGGCAAAAACAATGTCTTGAGCCGCTACAATTTCTATAATCTTTGACCTTTTTCTCAAAAATGGCAATACGACGGAAGAAGGACCTTTTGGATCATATGTATCATATTCTTCCTGTAAAAATATAAATCAGACATGGGGTAATGGGCACAGTGAAGCAAGGTACATATCTCATAATAGCACGGTTTCAAATGTCATATTTCACAGAACTGATTACACTTACGATGCATATGCTACAAAACAAAATCAGTGTTGTCAAATACCGGCCATGGCGGATTTTTGGAAAAATGATATGGCCAATTTGTGAAGGATGGCAGTGCCACGGCACCATACTGGATATGACGGCGCCATATGTCGGCCAGTATGTTGGATCTTTGGCTTTCTGCCATCAATAACATTTAAGATAATGATAATATTGATTTGTACGGGTGTTGGTGTTAATGAACATCGGGCACACCTAGTGTCGGCGTTTTATATTCAAAATGTTTCTTTCCATTTACAACACTGATTCTATCAATTAAATATTTTTAGCGTTTTCCCTCTTCCCATCTTAATGGAAACGGGAAACTCGCACCCATAATTTTCCGCTTTCCTACATTAATTATTGAATTTGTCGTTTCCTTTTCCCCTTGTTTCGGAAATGGGAAACTCCTACCCATAATTTTCCTCTTCCCTACATTAATTATCGAATTTGTCGTTTCCTCTTCCCCTCTTCCATAACGAATTCTTATCTCCTTTTTTATTTCTAGTATGTTTCTTCCTCTTACCCTCTCCCAGCAGAAACCCTACAGCTCTCGAATTTGTACTGCTAGAACAAAATATCTCACCCTCTATTTTTTCCTTCAGAGGGATCATGTTTTGCAATCAAAGTACGGGATTAGGTTTGGTCAAACTCGGCAACACTAATTCACACCTAAGCAATTACAGATCCACATTAAACAAGCTTTCTATTCCCAAAGTCTCATGTGTAAATGTGGAACTCCTAAAGCAAAGATTTAAATTGCAATCACATTGAGATTATATTTACATTTTACACAAAAAATGCAGCCAGTAAGATCACAATAACCGTTGTCATTGACAAAGACCTGAAAAATTATTACAGATTGCAATTTAAAATAGCGCCCGAAACCATGTCACTGACACAAAGACCTAAAAAATCATTACAGATTGCAATTTAAAATCACGCGCGAAATCATCAAGGTATAATAAAATAGCGCGCGAAACCATGTCACTGACACGAAGACCTAAAAAATTATTACAGATTGCAATTTAAAATCACGCGCGAAATCATCAAGGTATAAAAATGTAGCCGACTCGTCCTTTAACATACAAAATATCATCATATACAGATTAATCTATAAACCAATAACATTACTCATACAATCTAAACACAAAACCCTCTACAAGCAAAAAAAAAATCACAATTCAAATTCTACTAGGGCAACCCAGCAAAACATCAACATAAATATTAACTCTCCAAACTAAACAATCAAACCCTAATAAAAAAAAATCAAATAAAAAACACAATGTTCCATCTTCTGACAATTATCAACGATAATATATTAATCAAAATTCCACATGCATATAAAAAAAAAAACCATAATAGATTTAGATTTAAAAAACGAATTTTTTTGAAAAAAATATACATTTACAAAGAATTGAGATTGAGAAAATGAACCTGCAAACGGATATTGCGGAATCGTTCTTGAGCATCAGTGATACTAAACCCACGAACACTTTTGGTACTAATTTCACGTCTTTGAAGCTTCCTAACACTGTTGATAAACCCATCACCAGAACCACCACGACCTTGCTTCTTCTTCGCCACCACACGCCGGCCACAACAAGGTCTTGGACTTGAACTAACTCTCCTCCCACCACCACTGCCACCACCACCACCACCTTCCATTTCACGGCCAACTCCCTCCGATGAAGGAGCCACCGTTCACAATTCACCGTATAAAAACCCTAAAATTGAAATTCTGAGTTTGAAATTTGGATCTAGGTTTTTCAAATTTTTGGTGGGAGAAAATGAAATTGAAATTGAAAATGAAAAATGAAAATCAAAGAGAATGAAGATAGATATAGATCATGAAATGAAATGGGGAAAATGTGAAGTGTGTGTGAAGTGAAAGAGAATGAAATGTTTTTGAAAGTGTTGTGAAATGGTTTTTGACATTGCCTACCTGTCTTAACAAGATGATGTCATCCTAAGCTATTTTTATGGGCTTGGGCCCACATGTTTCATGTATATCTTAACTAAGCTTTTTTACAAGAAATGTCAATTTGAAATTGTTTAGATAGACCTATTATGGGTCAAGGTTAGAATGAGGTTATTGATTGATTGATGATGATTTGCTTCAATTTCAAGTTAAGAGTGTGTGTGAGTGCTTGTTGGTATGGATTGTTGATTTTAGGAGAGGTTTCTTCTTGATTTTTATGGTTGGTTTTTGTACGCGAAGTTACTGTTACAACGATATATACCACGTTATATGTCTCTGATGTGCGATCATGTCAGACAAGTTTGAATGAATGAATCTTTAAATACGAGTATGACAATGAAACTTATGCTTACAGTATCTGCAATGATATATACTATAATACAGTATGAAATATGAATTGTTGTTGATTTTAGGAGAGATTTTTTGTGTTTCTATATCTTTTTATCATTATTTTTATGGTTCTTTTTGTAAGTGATGTTACTGTTACAACGATATTACACAACATGCATGTCTAAGAAGTGAGATCTTATCAGACAAGTTGGAGAGAATGAATCTACAAATACAACGATGAAGAGTGAAACACATACTTACAATAACCGCAAAAATATATACTTCAATACTCAAGTTAGTGATGATCTTATCAGAGTGATATTATACCACATTACATGTACTTGGATATATATGATATTACCTTTTGTATTCCATAAGTGTGTGGGTCAAGGTTGAAGGTGTGAATACGAGTCCCCTCCACTTTAGCTACATGTCATGACTGACAATTGAATTTCACATAATTAGGTCATACCATCACATGCAGAGACGGCGAATGTATTTTAATAATCATTTGTTGAGATTAGTATCAATCAAATCCCAACAAGTTTGATGACATGCCCCCTTTATTGATTCCAGAATCAATATGGGAGATAACATATCGGAGATTATGCATTATCAACCAATACTGAATTTTAATTTGATCCGGTCTGATGTGACACTTGAGCGAGATTGTAACAGTCGATAAAAACTTCACTAACTCATGTTGATCAGAGGATCGATAATGATGGTGTAACTATACTTGATTGTTCAATTGTTCAAATATCCACTTTCAATATAAAAAAGGGGTTGAGGATTTTGAAATAGTTAATAGATGAATAACAATTTTGGATGATATGAAAGAATATTAGAGTTAATTATTTTATGAATATTAGTTATAATATAAATAATTTATTCATTTTTCTGTAGTATTTGAAATATCTTAACACACATAATGATAACGCATATTATAACCTTGTATAAGTTACTAGAACATGTATTTCATTTTGATGTAAAAATCACAAGAGAAGTATAAGTAAATGTCTTTCATATGGACAAAATGATTTAAAATGAAAATCAATATCATAATTGTGACCATTACAACAATAAGATATGACCAAGTGTACTTAAATATGATTCTGTTTCCAGCTTCTGAGTCGAACTCATTTAGCTTTCTTCAAAACCTAAGTCGAACTTAGTTGATTGCATTTATTGCAGCCTGTCGAAAATACAGGCTAACAGATTCACTGTCTCAAACTTAGGAATCTCCAATTTCTAAATATATGTAATCATTTTTACACTAACAACATTGACTTTAGAGTTACTATCATTTTGCTTATCTAAATCTAGAATACGAGTTCCCTCCACTTTATCTACATGTCATGACTGACGATTGAATTTCATATAATTAGGTCATACCATCACATGCACAGACGACGAATGTATTTTAATAATCATTTGTTGAGATTAGTATCAATCAAATCTCAACAAGTTTGATGACATGCCCCCTTTGTTGATTCCAGAATCAATATGGGAGATGACATATCGAAGATTATGCATTATCAACCAATATTAAATTTTAATGACTCGATCTGATGTGACACTTGAGCGAGGTTGTAACAGTCGATAAGAACTTCACTAATTCATGTTGATTAGGGGATCGATAATGATGGCGTAAATATACTTGAGTTCAATTGTTCAGATATTTACTTTCAATATAAAAAAGGCTTAATAACAGTTTTGGTTCCCTAAGTATCACGAACTTGCGATTTTAGCCCCCTATAAAAAAATTACAACCCCAACCCCCTAAGTCCAGCCCTTTTTGCAGTTTTAGCCCCAGACCAATTTTGACCAATTAAACGCACATGTGACACCTCACTTAAGTGAGTAGGACGCCACGTGTGTAAATTTTAATTAAAAAATAAATAAAAAAAGTCAAATAATGGCAAGTTCTGTCTCGTCAGACTGTCATTACCAACATTTAAAGTGGCGGTTTTGACACTAAAATACAAAAAAAAAATCTGAGAAAGTATGTTATTTTTGTAAACAATGTTCATAGGGATCAGAAATGTTTTTTTTTTACATTAGGGTCAGAAGAAAAAAAAATTCGGAAACATGAACTCTTGTGGATGGGGTATATATTAGACCAAAACATCAACCGAGCATTCCAACACCAGTGGGCAGAAGGAATTTTTAACTGTTTCACATTAGCTATATATAAACCATGTCTCAAGAACAATTTATAATTTAATTTTCCTTTGGGTAAGTTAAATCATAAATCATTCAAGCAACAAACCATCCACAAGTAGTCATAGAAATTTTTTTCAAGATTCGTGAATGATCCACTATGGTGGTATACATTCCCTTCAACTAATGAAATCCCAAAACTCTAACAATTGGTCAATAAACACATATAATATAATATTAATCATTTTAATTCCAACTAATACATTTTTTTTTATTTAAAAAAGAGAGTAAATTACAACTAATACATATTGAGAGTGATATATTCTAGTGCATCTAACCCATGAATATTACAAATAGATCCAAAATACGACCCGCTTACTATCAATAGTATTTTCTCTCACTTTGGTACATTTTTACTTGCTTTTTGAACCAATTTTATAGTACTGAAAGTAAAGATGATAATGGGAATCTTTTTTTGAGGAATAATAGGAAAATTTATAGGCAGAAAATTATCTAACGCATGGATGAAAAATGTGCCGAAACATATAATCCGATAATGTTTCATTATTTTATTTAATAAAAGGGTTCAGTCGCAACCCTTCGCGAAATATCAAAAAATTTCATCAAAATAGCTCTCACTGGGGTGTAAGTATTTTCATGCATTACAATCAACAGGGTCAAATTCATGTAATAAGAGACATGAAAACATTGATATAAAGATAAGAAAGGGGTAAAAAAAACTTATCTCTTGAAGACATCCTTTTAATCACGATTCGATACTTTTGGGTGTGTTTCTTGAAAGATTATAGGATGGGATATTCAGGTCAGGGCCGTATCTGAGGCAGGGCGAAGAGGGCGACCGTCCTAGGCCCCAAAAAATAAGTATAAAATTTGGACCTCAATTTTTTTTAGGGGGTCTATTAGGCCCTAAAAAAATTGCTTAGTTTTTTTGTATTAAGTTTGATGTTTATATATATTTATTAGTTAGGACTCAAATTATAGGTTTGCCCTAGGCCACTAAAATCTCAAAAACGACCCTAGGGATCTTCCTCTCCTTTCATCAAGCCTCTCATTAAAGACATGCCATACAAGTTGCTCTAGTCAAGTCATTGAGTCCATATGTCTCAAGACATGTATTTAGAGAGAGAGTGGAGAGGGAAAATACCTTTCATGCAAGGTTACAATGGTTCTACCGTCTGTTTTGTGAATAGTCATAAGGTATCAAACCATATCCATCATTCAAAGTGTAGGCTACACCTTTCAAACACGCTCATCATGTGATGTCTATATTCATTGATAACAAGATGAAGATTTCAAGATCGGTTAAGATATTATTCAACCAATGTTTAATAAATCATTAGAAGACCAACACCTAGAAATAAAATTTCTAACAGAATTAATTATAGAAACCTAACGATTCAAACTTTCTCCAACTAAAAACCAAAATAATTGTAATAACCATGCAAGATAATGTCTTATATAGGGCAGAAAAATTGATCATCACCTTGTTGAAGCAAGAACACAAAAAATGATGAAGTGCGGGGAGGAGCAAAAATGCAACAATGCTTGCGTATGAATGAAAAAGATGATTTGGTCACCCTTTGTAGAAGTTGGAATGCCACGACAAACAAGGGATAGTGTGGGAAAAAATTGAGAGAGAAGAAATTGGTCGAAATGAGAGAAGGGCAGATATTTGTGAGGGACACACCCCTTGGAAACTTCCTCGAACATGTCCTCGGAAAAACTATACATTTGATTATGATGGTGGTAAACACATCTATAGTTAATAAGGTCAGTTCAATAAAAGTGTTAAGTATGTCTTTTGACAACATTATTTTTTTAATTTGTGTTTAAAAACCTTAACGACCACTCATTTTCAAACTTTGTGAGTAAATCTAGCAAAATGCTAAATATAGCGAAGGAAATGATCCCGATTGTCTAGCAAATGAGAATCGATAGCTAGTGGACCCCTTTATATTTGCTTCCATCAACCTATGTTTTTATCTAAGTAGCTGATCCAATGCTCATGATTCATTCGCAATACTTTCGTGATAAAATATTTCGCTGGAAACAGCAACTCTCGTAAATCTAAGAGTCGGATAATGTTTGAAGTTCCACATTGAGTAGATAAAAATATTTAATATGTTACATTTAATTGACTACTCTCTTAGGTTAGGTTGGATTCTCTTCATGAGCTTAAATCTTTTAACATATCATAATAATTTTGAAGGAAGGAAATATTTAAAAAAAATATAATATGAGAACATGAGATGAGAAATGAGACTCATTTAGTTTCCTAATATTTTGTAGATAACTTTTTTTTTTGTTTTTTGGAATATTTATTTTTATTTATTTTCTTTTGGTAATATATGTCATATATTTCTTTATTTAAAAAAAAAAGTCATATATTTCGCTAACAACAAACTCGAAATCTTTATAACCAAATAATATCTTGGGAGTCAAGAAAACAGTGTAAGCAACAAAGGACTCTAGAGTCAAAGAAAAATAACCGTTTTTGCCTAATCCTCTCATATAACCGTTTTCCAACTGATTTTTTTTATTGCAGAACACTTGTTATAAATACAGCTCGTCCTTCCATATAGTATCTAGTATTGACAAGAATATTTTCTCTCATGGCGGAAAGTAACTCCATTGATATGAATGCAACTACCGGTAATGAACGTGATGCTAGTGATATTGTGATTCCTTCAAGTTTCACTAACTTTGCTAGGAACGATGACCCTTTCTTCTGTTCATGGGCTAGAGAAAAGGAGGAGGATGCTTCTTTGGAGAAAAATGAATTGACTGATCGTGTTCATTGGGTAATCTTTACTTTCTGTAATTTTTAAATGTGACTTATGGTTCTTTATTTTTGATATACCAATGCCCTACATTAATTCATTCCCATGCAAAAATTCCCTATATTCAATATACGTGAATTGTTGAAGTTTCTTGGTAATTTTGGTCTTAGATTATTGGTTGCAAAGAGAAGGATAATGCTCCAGAAACTGTTTCTAACAAAGAAAAGGAGGACGGTTCATTGAAGAAAACTGAATCTATTGCTGTTCCTATCAGTGATGAGGTAATTTAAACAATGACTTATAGTTTTGTATTTGATATACCAATGCCTTACCTTATTCATTCCCATTCAATATGAGTGAACTGTGTTTATTTTGGTTTTAGAATTTTGATTGCAAAATGGAGAAGGTCAATGCTCCAGTCAATGCTAAGGAGTGTGGACCATCATCTGCATCTGCAACTGCAAGGTATCATGTTTCGTTGCACAAGACATTCATTTTTCTGTATATTAATTTGACACAGAATTTCCGCTAACTTTTTTGTTTTTGTTTGTGTTTTATTCTTTCTTTACAACACTCCTCAGGAACTTAGATATGGCTGGGAATGTGCTCATAAAGGTTAATGAATTACGCTCAAATTTTAATGATGTCAATTTGTTGGTAAAAGTAGTAAATGTTAAGAAGACATGTCGCAAGGGACCTCAGAGACGAGTAAATGTGTGCATTGTTGGTGATGAAACAGCCACCATCAAGTTTCGAGTCACAAATAATCAAGTTGATATCGTCAAGAAAGGATCGAATCTTATATTATATAAGGCAAAGATTAATGTGATGAACGAGTCGATGGAGCTCATGGTGCCCGAACATGGAAATATTCAAGTCCAAGTCCAACAGGAATCTGCAACCTTCACGGTTAAAGAGGATAACAACATGTCTATGATTAAATATGATGTAGTTGAAGTATGATCCAGTTATTACTTTTATTTGGTTTAGTTTTTTCCTTTTTATTTTTCTGAGAGCCTAAAGGTTGTTTCTTTTTCTTTGTTCGTATTTTTTTTTTAATGTTTTAATGAATTTGAAGTAACATTTTCTTCTTTGCATTGTTTAAATACTTTGACTTTACTTTTGTTTTACATTCTTTCTTTTAATACCAGTATGTTTATTTCAAGTTGTTGAACAAATAAGGAATTTATAGTGTGATCAATTGCTTTTCTGTTACTTTCATGACTTTTGAACTTTTTTTTATACACTATATGTATCTCACAAAAGTAAATTAGCTTTAAAAGGCAAAATAAAATAAAATAAAGATATGTGGCTAAGCACTGAACCAGCCCGGATTAGCTATTTTTAAAACTGTCAAGTCCTTATTACATGATAAGAAACAAAGTACAAATACTAATCTAACAGTGGCTGCGCACAAACCAATTCGCATAATATAGTGTGCTGCGACGAAGCTGAGGCGTTTGTTTTCAGCGTGGTGGTTTCTCCAATGTAATGAAGAGTAAATATTTTGGTGCTGTTACCCTTTTTGTGAATATATAATGGTACCAATGCCCGTTACTATTAGAAAAAGAGTAACAGCCAACTAAGGAATGTATTTCTTTTTAACTCATATTCATTAGAATTCAGATTATTGTGTTCTTCTCTTTCATTGTGTATTCATTTTATTTAACCATCTTATAAGGACAAAATTAAAGGCAAGCCCGTCTTCATAAGAGTAGTAGTCGTGTGTCTCTTGTCTTTCGAAAGATTTTGTTTGACCTCAATGTGATATCTACTGCTCTAAATACATTTTTCAGAAGCAAAGCAACTCAAATGTTGACCTTTATGCATTGACGGATACTTTAATTTAGTATTCTACCTCATTAGAGTTTGATTCAGCTGCTTAAGTGTTCAACTAGGAATGTGTAAGGTTTTGCAGCAGAACAATTAAATGTCGGTGACTGCATCATATAGTTTGTACTACTATCTTCCTGACATTAAATTTACAAAAGCTGGATTTTCATAAAAAGATGAATACAAGTTAGTGTCATAAGAGCAACCGCAGTAGAAGTTGCGGATCTCTAATTGTACATGCTTTGGCTAGTTGTGCCATCTGCAAAGTTGAAAAATGGCCAAACCTTTTTTAATGTTGAAACCATTATCATCAAAATAAAATAAAGTTCCTTACACAACTGGTACTTTGCAAACTGAATAAATTGAGTAGCTATCTCCAAGTCTAGGATCCACCAGATTTTTTAGACCTTCTGTTGGATCTTGGTCATAGCCAAACACTTCATCAAACTGCCAAATAAATTATCAAAAAAACTTAACAAGCAAGAAAGGAAAATGTTTCATAAGTAAAATTCCTATTGATATGAATAGTGATTTGGAACTTTTGTACAGTCTTAACAAAGATCATTTATCTTTATGTGAAATTAATAAAGGAGAATCACCACAGCTGCAAGGCCTTTTACTTGAGGACCATCATTGATTACAGCTGCTTTAGCAGAAATAAGTTCGTACAGAACAACACCAAAGGAGTACACATCTACTTTCGGAGAAGGAGAGACACCGCCACACGCGTATCTGTAAATAAGGAAATGGAACCATCAATCTTACACTTTTGAAAAACGAACTCATTTTATCTCAAATTATATGTATTAAGGCAAAGTGCAATCCATTGAAGAGAAAAAGAATTGATCATACTCCGGTGGCATGTAACCGAATGTACCCTCCACAACTATAGTTGATGAAGTTGAATTTCCAACATCAGCAAGCTTGGATAATCCAAAATTTGCAACCTGCTGTGCAAAAGGAATAATGAAGAATTCACATCATAATCCCAGGAAGAAAAACAGTAAAACATTACAAAATTTGTAATATACGAATTCTACCTTTGCACAAAAGCTTTTGTCTAATAAAATATTTTCCGACTTTATGTCACGATGGATATATACAGGTACTGTATGTTCATGAATATATTCAAGACCTCTGGCTGAATCTAGCGCAATTTGCATCCTTGTAGACCATGACAAAGGTTCTCTTTCTGTTAACATTTTTGACTTGATCAGAAACTTTACAATGACATATTCACCTGAATCGTAGATATTTTGTTGAGTTTAATTATCTCACCTGAATCGTGAAAATTTTGACTTAAGTTTCCATTGTCAATGTATTCATAGACAAGGAAGAGAAAACCTTCGACACAATATCCAATCAAACCTACCTACATGGTGTTTATCGATGTTTTTGGTAAATAAGAAGGGTTGATTTTGGTTATTACAAGCAGATCAAACCAGAAATCCTAGGACATGTTGTGCAAAGTTTTTCAGAAAAAAAGAGTGTGCGTTCATCAAATTCATAGGTTGCTTTATGAACAAGACGAATCCGTATGGCGTCTTTTGACAGAAAAAGGTTAAAACAAAAGGAAACGCAGTAAATCCAAAATAAACGCTAAAAGTTTAAAACGCAGAAACTTAAAAAAAGGTAAATTGCATTGCATTTAAAATAAATGTGGTTCGACAAATCATTTGACATACATTTTGTATAACTAGTTTCTCTCGTGTTGGTACTTCGAGTGTTTTAGAATATCTATAAGTGATTTGCGACCCATTTTCCATATGGAAAACTATTATTTATGCATAGCATAATAACTGGAAAAAGTCTAACTCCACGGTCAACACTTCTTCCATTTGGACAACCGCTTGCCTCCCACGTTTTCATTGAGGAAACCGCTTCTCTTTGAAATTTGAATTTTTCTGCCTCAACAGTAACTATTTGGCTTCGACGATCTTGAATTATTGACTCACGTCTTATCGAACTCCGGGTCCTTTAGACCCTTTCATGCTAAGTCTAAATCTCGTCGAAATCCTCACGTTGAAGAGAAAGACTTCGATTACTGCAAAGATAAAAGTCAACCAATGTTGACCGCATTAAATGAACATGTCAAAATTGCAGGCTAACACCCCTAAAAAAAGAAAAGAAAAGAAGTTTAACATCCAACAACATTGTAATCGGTTTGGCTTACATACAAAAAGCCATTGAATCATCATTGCAATTGTATGTAAACAAACATGAAAAAAAAACTGAAGACACCGAATATTTCACTCAATTTTTTATTTTTTTACAAGAATATAATGTTTTTATTAAAAATAAATACCAAATCACAATCATATTCTTTGACTCATGACTCTCAATCATAAGTGTTGAGGATTAAAGCATTCACTAATACAAGTATGAAAAAGTAGAATAAAAGACACAAGCTAATAACATGTTATCTCATGAAGGATGGTAAAAAAATCTCATATCAACGGAAATGTGATTAGAAACACTCATCTATGCAAAGGGAAACATAAGAATCGTAAGCCATGGAAATTCAAAAGTTAAAAACTGTACAATATGAAACATGTGGCAAAAAAAAACTGTACAATATGCAAGGCTTAATTGCGTTTTTTCCCCCTATCTTTTGCTAATTGTGCGATTTTACACCTCCTCTTTTTTTTAAGCGATTTTGCACCCCATCCTTTTGCCTCCTTTCTGATTTTGCACCCCATCTTTGTGTTCAATTGCACTTTTACCCCCTATCTTTTTACTAATTGTGCGATTTTGCACCCCCTCTTTTTTTGAGTGATTTTGCACCCCATCTTTTGCCCATTTTCCCCTCTTTTAATGATGAT
>Ga0315915_1004785_pt1 | contig 17018 bp, 7 predicted proteins | sample MpolbnodulesMG_FD_207738 | JGI IMG/M metagenome (GOLD analysis project Ga0315915, IMG submission 207738) | Medicago polymorpha root nodule microbial communities from Los Angeles, California, United States - branched nodules | ecosystem: Host-associated > Plants > Roots > Nodule | place: USA...
TCAGACTCGTTTCTTCAGACGCACTTCTTCAGACGCATTTCTTCAGATGCATTCTTCCAGACGCTTTACGCTTCAAATAAAATTCCTTTGCTCTTTGACTTGTACAATCAGAATCTTTATGAATAGTACTTTGATTTTGGATCTTGTACACTTGAACAAATTGTTTAGCATATCCAATTGATAATTTTTAATACCTTGTTATTATCAAAACTCAAGAGGTGATTTTGAGAAACACCCTTTGTTCCAACAGGAAGGGGAGGAGAACAAATCTTTTTAAAATTTGATTGCATTGCCATAATTATCCTTAAATTAATTTCAAATCTCAATATTAACCTTGTAACAACTTACTTCTACTACTACTTTGTTGATGTCAACAGCCTTATTATTATTATTATTATTATCTTATTTTAATTCAACTTATTATTGCTTGTTGATCCTTTTTTTTTAATGTTAATTTACCGGTTCATGTCTTGTTGTGGAAAATATATGAGTCAGTTTAAGATAAAATAAGCAGCTTAGATGTGTGTTTGTCATTGGTTGGTCTCTGAAATTGTAAAATCAAGTAGCTTCTTTTATTTAATTAAGTTTAAGGGTAAAACAGTAAAATAATTTTAAAATCCCTCCCCCTCCCCTCCCCTTGCGAACGAAACACATTTTTAATTAAAATATCTCCCCTCCCCTCCCCTCCGTTAAAATCCCTTCCATGCCCTCCCCTCCCCTCCTAATTCTCGAAACAAATCCCCTCCCCTCCCCTCCGTTAAAATCTCTTCCATGCCCTTCCCTCCCCTCCTAATTCTCGAAACAAACGGACCCTTACCATTCAATACTACCCAATTCTTTCAATCATTATTCTCTGACCCTGAAGAAGAGGAATTTGATACATGTGATCCTTTACTAATAGCTTTTGATAAGACATATGTTTTTTTGGCCCCTCTACGCCTATGCACCTTCTTCATTAGAATTTTAAGAACTTGCTTACGATCATTAACAGGAAGACGAGCAATTTTCTTAAAATTGTGAGCAGAATGTTTCAACTTACCACCTGTTTTTACTAAATCATTCAAATAAATTGTAATTCATTTCAAAATCAATATACATGGAAGGAGTTAAAGGGTGTGATTACTCACCTGTTAAATCTAGACTGAATTGAAACCAACCAATACTTCTCTCGTCACCGACCTAGTGGTATTCACCTATAGTTTCCCTTATTTTTTCTACGTGTGGCCTCTAATTAGCATATCCTTTTGTTTTGTTTCTAAGAGTGCTTTATATAAATCCAAACTGCACCATTAATAGGTAACTAACACCCGGTTCCTTTGATATTAATTTTAATTTTATAGTATAACAACTGTAGTTATCCATCCCTATAAGATAGATGATTCAGTTTCCCATTTAAATGATATGCTTCAAGTTGGATTTCAACAGATCATTTCATATAGTATAGCTTCTACTACTAATTTTATTTATGGAACAAATTCTTACAAAAATAGCTATAGTATAATAAATGTAAACTTAAGTTATCATACATTGTCTCATGTTAATTAAGATCATAAATCTAATTAAATTTAATCTTTTAAAATTACTATCGTAATTTTTCAAAGTTTAATAATTTCTCCTCCTTGGTTTTGGGATGTTACAAGTTGCGCACAAAAGTTATATACTCCACCCGTCTCAAATTATAAGACGTTTTGACCATTTCACACAAATTAAGAAATACAATTAATGTTCTATGTGAAAATGAAATTATAAGTATTTTTACAAAATTATTCTTCATTAATGGTATAACAAAGAAAAAATTTAAGAATTGAAAGAAAAAAAAGTATTAAATAAAGAAGGGTATAATAGAAAGGAAAAAAAATCATTAATGCTTCATTGGTTTGATAGAGCGACTTATAATTTACGACAATTTTTTTTCTTCTTTCTAAAACGACTTATAATTTAGGACACAGTAACTATTCATTTTTTTTTTCCTGAAAGAAGGAGAAAGAAAGTATTTGTTTACCAAATCATATGTTGTATATGATTACATATTTTTCTTTAAAAGAAATGATTACATAAATATTTTTTTGTCAAAATTAGATCCACTAAAATATGAAAAGATTATTAACATACGAGAAATTTGTAAAAAAATACGAGAATGAAAAGACTATTAATAAAAAAAGAGAATGAAAAGAAACACTTATTGTTCCCAAAAAAGGAAAGGAAAGGAAAGATTGAGCTTTTTTTTTTTTTTTTCAAGTAAGAAAAGATTGAGCTAGTAATAACGACAAATTAATACTAATATTTTCTCTAAAAAAATATAGATTTAAATGTGTGTTTGGTCTCTGTACTTTCATCCAATTTTGACATTAGTCCTTGCGTTTTTTTTGTTTGATATTGGTTTGTAAAACTTTTGGTTTTAGTCATTCTGTTAAGTTTCAGTTAAAAAAAAAAAACTAAAACTAACGGTGTGCCACGTGGACCAATCATGACACACCACATGGCACACTAAAAGACAAAATTTCATAATTGAAATAAATAAATTACAATACAGCAAATTCTACAGTACACCCAACATATTTGAGTGTACCGGTACACCGGACCCTTAAATTTATAGTTAAATGAATTGTTTTTTGAAGAAAAATATTATTTTTTTATCGTTTATAATTATAATGATTAAATCTTATTCACTAAAAACGTCAACGTAATAAAATTGAATTTTTTTTGAATTTTTATCGCTCATAATAGAGAAATTTGGTTATTTTATACGATAATATGTAAAAAAATTAATATGATTCTTATATACAATGAATGATGTGTTTTTCTTATGAAATTATATTTTCTAAAATATAAATGCCGTCAAATAAGTATTTATTTCATAAAATTGATCGTTGATTTATAAATGTAGGAAATAAGAGTACCGGTACACCTCAATTTACGAGTGTACCGTAAAAAGTTCCCTTAAAATAATTAATTTTTAAGGAAATATCTCCCCTATATGGCAGAAGCTTCTGTTTGACGTAAGCAAATATCGGAGAGAACAAAGTACAATACACCCCTGATGGTGACGGCAAAAGGTAACAACCTCAACTGCATCGACGTACCTTAGTTGTTCATACTGGTAATCCTCAATTACTAATCAAACCTAGTGAACATTTTCATTTCTTTCTTCTTCTGGATTTCTCGAGAATTTAATGCTTCCCTTTTGTCTGGATGAGAGGTTCTCGAAGGAGGAGAAATATGACTAGAAAATCTACTATTCTCGTTTTCGTCACCTCATTCAACCTCATTCCTCTGTAATATCAACTATTGTTACTCTTTTTCTTATATTTATGGTTAGAATATTGCTTACATGAATGAATTGCAATTTGAAGGCACTGAAGTTTAGATGTGGAAACACACAAATGTGTGAAGGGTTGTATAAGGATGGGATATAAGAATAATTACCAGTATCGTAGCCAAAAAGAAGGCCACCAATTCCAGCAGAAAAAGCAAGACGAAGAACATAAGGATTTTTCCATGATAGAGATAAACATTCTCTGAAAGCAGACATATCTGCTTCTGGTACACCTCCTTCCATGGTGTTGTCATTGTTACTAATACTAATTAAAAATTAATTATTTTAATTTATTTATTTCAATTATGAAATTTTGTCTTTTAGTGGGCCACGTGGCGTGTCATGATTGGCCCACGTGGCACACTGTTAGTTTTGATTTTTTTTTTTTAACTGAGACTTAACGGAAGAACCAATACCAAAAGTTTTACAAACTGGAAGGATCAATGCCTAACAAAAAAAAGCGCAGTGACCAATGTCAAAATTGGGTGAAAGTATAGGGACTAAACACACATTTAAGCCAAAAAAATACTAATATTTTCAATTACGGTTACAAACATATTTTTGTTGCCCGAAACACTATTTGTTACTACTTAAATTAAATAGAATTGGTAACAAAAAAAATTTAATAGAAATAAAAATTAGGTCAAATACCACTTTTGGTCCTTTTAGTTTGACAGAATTCCCAAGTTAGTCCTTTAAGTTTCGAAAGTTTCAATTAGGTCCTTTTAGTTTGACAAAATTCTCAAGTTATTCCTTTAAGTTTCAAAAGTTTCAAATAGGTCCTTTTAGGCCCCGATTGGTTTGAGCTTATTTTGAGCTTATGAAAAATAGCTTATGTAAATAAATAAGCTTTTATTTTAATTTATAAGCTCTCACTAACGAAAATTGTATCTTCATAAATGTTTTTTTTTCATAAACTACCTTAAAAACTTATAAATAATACATAAAAACTTATTTATTTCCATAAGTTGTTTTATATAAGCTCTAAAATAAGCTAATCCAAACGGGCCTATAGTTGATAAACTATTTCACCGTCACCATTTCGAAAGTTTCAAATAAGTTCTTTTAGTTTAGGGATGTCAATGGGTACCCATGGATACAGATAGTATGATACCCGTCCCCGCCCCATTGGATAAATATAATACCCGTGTCCGCCCCGTTGGATAAATATGATACCCGTGTCCGCCCCGTACCCTCGTCGGTACCCTCTATGCGGATACCCGTCGGTATTTGAGGTATCCATGGGTATTAATGGGTACCCATGGATTTTTGAATTTATTTATTTTTTGGTACAAATAATAACTTTTTTTTAATTACGAAAAAACTTCAACTTTTAAACATCCATACATAATTCATTCAAAATTTCATAAATCATAAATAATTCATATAAAATTCATGATTCTTGCATAATTCATAGGATATGTTTTATGATGTGAATGAAGTGAAAACGGTGAACCTAACAAAATTAAAAATAAAAATAGGTTATTAATGAAGAATCTTAGGTAGACGGTAAAATTTTCTTCAATAAGGTAACAACTTTAAGTAATAAGATAAGATATATAAAGATATTTTAGTAATTTATTTAATTTATTATCGGGTATGGGTACCCGTGGGTATGGGTACAATCAAATCCGTGTCCATGTCCATGTCCATATGATAATGGGTAGTCAAATACCCGTTTAGCCGTTTCCGTGACGGATTTTACCCACGAGTACCCGTGGACATGAGTATTTTTGCCACCCTTATTTTAGTTTGAAACTTAAAGGACTAACTTGAGAATTCTGTCAAACTAAGATGACCTATTTGAAACTTGAAGGACTAACTATGAAATTCTGTCAAACTAAAATGACCTAATTGAAACTTTCGAAACTTAAAGGACTAACTTGGAAATTCAGTCAAACTAAAAGACCAAAAGTGATATTTAGCCTAAAAATTATTAAGAGTTTAATTCCTTAAAAAAAAAAAAAAAGTTTAATGTTTATGGACCGTCGGATAGTTTAGGTTACCATCACATCCATACTTCAAAAAAAAAAAAAAACCAATCACATTCAACTATGCGTGTCACACAAGTGATTGGTATAAAAGTCAATCCCTAGTAAAAATCTTAGTTAATAGTCTACGCAGTTGCATGTTTTATTTTTTTTACCAAAGCATATGTTGTATATGAATTACATGTTTTTCCATCAAAATACCAAAAAATTTAAAGATTATTGGTACTACTACTGAGCTATGCTCACGGACAAACAAAAGAGAATATGAAAAGACTATTGTTTATAAGAAAAAGAGAGAGAATCAACAGAATCACTTATTTTGCCCAAAAAAGGAAAGAAAAGATTGAGCTAGTAATAGTGACAAATTAATAACATTTCCAATTATGGTCACAAATAGATTTTGGTTGCGTGAAACACTATTTGCTCCAACTTAAATTTGTCACTCCTTCATTTCACGCCTTCACCCACTCACTCATTCTTTATTTTTCAGTTTCTCACTTTACACTCTCAACAAATCGTCTCCTTGTTACTCTCAACAAATCGTTTCCTTGTTACTATCAACATTTCTATTTTTGGTCTTTATCATGTGCCCTTGGTTAGGGCACAAGCTAACACCATCCATCCGATATATAAGTACAAATAAACTCACTCACTCACTCTTCATAGTTGGAGCAACCCTTCAATCCGGCAGACACCATGGTTAGTTTTTTGTTTTGTAGAATTGTTTTAAGTGTTCATTTTGTTGTTGCTGTTAAAAAAGATGTTTTTACTATACATATACAGGCGTGTGTATTTTGTTTTCCCTTCTCATGTTTAGTAGATTCTATTTAAAAAAGATGCACTGTTAGCCTTGTTTTATTATAGTACTTGCGATTTCGTTTCATCTATGAATCACAGATACTCTCCTCAGATTAGGTGTTTCCCGGTGACGGATATGTATCGCGTCCGACACGACACCATCACCAATACATATGATTACATTAAATTATGTCATTTTCTCAAATTTCTATCGGTGTCAACCTGTCGTGTCCGATGTCTGCTTCATATAGAGTTTCATCATTCTTTGTTGGGAATGTAGAAGTGGTGTTTAGAATCAGTTTTATCCATTGTTTGTTGGGAGTGTATTTAGTGTTTGGTGGGAAAGGGATTGTGCTGTATTGTAGCAGAGCAACAACCATCATCCATAGGAAATAGTGGTTTTTAGTTCTAATAGATTTATAAACAGTGTTAATAAGAGAGGTTTTTTATACTTTAGGGAAGGTTAGTGTCAAATGCAAAATAAACTAGAGGAATGCTTAGCAGATTAATAAACGGTAAGCTCAAACCCTAAGTATACTTAATTATCGGTTTGATCTTAGGGGAGATTAGTGTCTACGGTAAAAATTAGAGAGGTTGTATGTGTCATTTAAAGAGATATCGGGAGGGGTGAGTGTAATTTTCCCTGAATATTATGTATAAAAGACTAAAAACTATAATCCTGCATTTCAGAAGAGAAATTCTAGGCAGTGAAAATCTAATATTTAGTCACAAATTGGAACCTCTCTCACATCTTAACTATTTGAACATCAAGTTAGTAGACAATTTTTTCCTAAAAAAACTAGTAAGAGAGAAGTTAAATCAACAACCATTGTGGTTATAAAACAACAAGGTCTTGGTCAATCGTCACTTTCACTTCATTCCACTTCCGTAGCGCTGTTTTGTGTGCTAACTGTGTTTTAATGATGCGTGGTCATATCCTTCGTGTATGAAGAATATGTTCTTGCAATTAGGCAACAGGCTGGTCCATCATTTGTACCGTTTGGTTCCCGGACGGCTCCAATGCAGGCTCCACCAAAATCAGCCTCAGAAAGTTAAGATGGAAAACCCCTTGTATGGTGGATGTGTAGATACCTGTGCCACCAGAGTTGGTAAGCAACATAAAGTTGAAAAGAGTAAGGATGGCTATGTTCCAGTGTCCAAACCAATGGAGTCACAAGCCTCAAATAGTGTTGGAAGTATGAGAGTAAGACAACCAGAAAACTATGAAGATGAGGATTATGATATTTCTTCGAAAAAGCCACGGAAAAACAGGTCATTTAACAATGACGAAGTTGAGAAAAAGAACATGTCTGAAGAAATGTTTTTAACAAATACAATCAAAGATGAGCATTCTTATGTTCAAGGAGATAAGGTATATCTTGATTGTCCTGATCCAGATTTCAATAATTTTGAGAAGGAAACAATGGAAGATTGTTTTGCTGCTAATCAATTTTGGGCAATTTATGATACCACTGATGCTATGCCAAGATTTTATGCTATTGTCAAGAAAGTGACCTTCCCTTTCAAGGTGCAGATTACTTGGTTGGAAGCTGACCCAGATGAGGATAGTGAGGTTGATTGGTATAATGCAGGTTTGCCTATTGCTTGTGGTAAATTCAAACTTGGTAAATCTCAGAAAACTACAGCTCGTGGTATGTTCTCTCATCAGATTCGGTGTATAAAAGGAAATGGCAAAGGCTCTTATCTAGTGTTTCCCAAGAAGGGTGAAACTTGGGCAATTTTCACAAATTGGAGTTCTAATCCAGAAAATTTTCGGAAGCATGAATTTGCTTATGTTGAAATCCTATCAGATTTTGCTGAAAATGTTGGTGTTAAAGTAGCTTACCTAGGCAAAGTGAGAGGGTTTGTTAGCCTCTTTGAGAAAACTGGGAAGAATGGAGCAAACACATTTCATATTCTACCTAACGAGCTATACAAATTCTCACATCAAGTTCCTTCGTATAAGATGAGCGGTGATGAAAGGGAAGATGTTCCAAAAGGTTGTTTTGAACTTGATACTGCTGCACTGCCAACCGATATATTTGAAGCTGAACAAAATTCCTCAATCCTTGGAAGATCAAGGGAAAAAGTATGAATAGTGGCATGTTAGGCTAATGAGGGGTACGAAGTAAGAACATAGATTTGAGAATTGGAAATAGATATGGACATAGAAAGTCTAGCATAGGAAAGAAACATGATAATTCTTCCCAATTCCTGTTCTTTTTTAGCAGTTTATGATACTATGTTTTTTCTTTCTCTATGAAGTTCACATTAAATATTAAACTACTTATGAGTCATAAAGATGATCAAGCTTATTTTACGGCTTGATTAAAATCGGTTATATTTTTTCCCTTGCTCTCAAATTTTGTTCACTGCTCAAGTCTTATTCTATTATAAACTAATTATGGATTCCTATATGGAATTGATATTACTTATCATTTAGGAAGAAATTAAATCTCAGAATCTGCAAAAGTTCTTCTAGACGGTATGGCACCTTCAGGTAACCGAGTGGAGTGCAAGTGAAAGTAAATATAGAAAAGGTTTTTGTCAACATGAAAGTGCTACAGGTTGTGTCAAGCATTTTACATCATGAATATATAATCAGAAGCAGAGAAAACATAAGGGTTTTGTTTAAAACTGCTCTTGTAATTTTACAAGCATTTTGCTACATTTTACTATTCTTGACTAAGCACTTTACTATTGTTTCTAAGTCTTAAATCCTTCTTCCTTAAGATTTCTTTATTAAATCTTATGAGGATCATCTCAGTTATTGCATGATATAATGACCAATTTATCGTTAAACACATCAAACAAAGGCTGTATAAATTGTTGCAATAATTGGATTCTAGCATTAATGATTCATTCAAAGAGTAGGGTTAATAACACTCACTTTAACATTATATTTCCAACATTCATTCTTTAATTAGGTGAAATCATGTTAGTCCAACCATTTTATGCGAGTTCCATTTCCAAAATGGTACAAAATAGGCACAGATAATATCTGTTAGTTATTACACTGACATCTGATATTTTTCCGTAACAGAACATAACCTTTCTCTAGTATTATTAGGTTATTAATTTAGATTGGATATAAAAAAAAATCTATTGGCCACTACTGCATTGTTGGTTCTTATGAATATAGTACAACAATAAAATGCATATCACCCTGCTATCTTGGCCTTGATAACCAAATGAGAGACAAAAATGCCAGGCAAACCATTACGAAAACCAAATACTCTCAAAAAGATAATTGTTGTTTAGCCCGTCAAAATTGCTGGAAAACCCCCCAGTTATCATAAGTTAGTTTCTGATGGAACAAAGATATCGTAACATAAGTTCCTAGAACTCCCCACAAAACAGAACATGTTGCATTCTAGTGAGAATTCTGCTCTTTACCCAAACGGTTTTGCTCATTCCCAAAGTAAATGTCCGAAACGTAGTGTGGGTTAAGTCATGCAGCGTGAGTTAACTCACGTTGGTTTTCCACTGCAATTTTCCTTCTCATTTTCTTCTTCTTCTTTCTGCAACAATCAGAATCTCTTCTCTTCTTCCTCATATACCATTTTCACTACCAATTGGAATTGTGGTTCAAGGATTAAAACATGTTTTACGAATTTGTTAATTAAAGAAATTTTTGTGAATTCTTATTGCACTGCTGAGACGCCATAAACAATGGACGTTGTTGTTGACGGTTGGGGAGCGTTGATCATTATTTGAGTGGGGGGTTAACAGAGGCAAGAGAGAGGACTACCATAGGTACATTAATTTTGTGGCTGTCATGGATTAGTAAATCCAATTTCCAACAGATTGAAAACCAACGTGAAAAAAAAAACATGGATTACAATGGATTGAAAATGACCGACAGAAATCGAAACCGATTGGAATTTAGTAGAAAGTTGGAATTTTGTTGACGGTTGGTGAGCGTTGATCATTATTTAAAGAATTACATAGTTCCTGCGTTGCATTTTCACAATTGGAATCGGAACCGATTGTTGAAGAAAGAAGGAGAATAAGAGAAGGAAAATTGCAATGAAAAAAAAAAAAAAAATCAACCTGACTTCAGCCACGTTGCATGAGTTAACTCACGTAGGGGCAATTTGGACATTTACTTTGGAAATGAGCAAAACCGTTTGGGTAAAGAGCAGAATTCTTCTAGTGAAACTACTCAAACTAGTGAAACTGTTAATTGCAGTGACATTGTGCTTTCTCTCTCTCCATTTTCATTCTTTGTCCTATTAAGTATAGAAGTTATGACCACTTCCTCCACTTGACGCAGGAGAATCATGTTATGCATATTTTCTGTGAACTTGTGTGTCCTATGTGCCACGTGTGCCACTCAGCTATGTTCTAATGTCTAGGTAGCTGGCAGCCTTGATGATAGAAAACAATAGATTTGCTGGTTAACTTGGCAACTGATTTTCATGTAATGATCTAAGCAGATTTTGAAAGGGTTGAATTATTTGCACATTCATGAACCCTGTTGTTGTTCATCAAAATTTGCTTCTCTCGAGAATTTATACACGGAAACACTGAATATCATGAAACATGTCGGCAAGAAAAAAAACGAAACACTCTTATCGGACTGTGATTCATGATTTCTGCAAATTGGCGTGATTTCCTCCAATTTGGTTTTCTCTATTTACAAAAATTTGGCAACGTACATTCTTGCTAAAAACTTTTGTTCATGAGTTATAATTCTAAAATATCAATTACAACTATTTGTTCTTTAGACCGTTGTAATATTGTCAATTATGACAGTTGCAAATATTTTGCCAAATTTTATGTATATGTCATTGATCTTGTTAAGGCATTGGCTAAACTTGCAGCAATTAACATTCAAGTATCAGCTCAAGACAACTTCACTGTGAACATTGCCATCTTCCATCCTTATCCATGATCGTAGAGAAAAGGGCTTGTGAGTGATCTCTAAAATTCGAGCTCCTCTAGGCCAATCACCATAGCCACCCTGGCCAGTGTGTCTAGCATAGCATAGCCATAGTTTCTTGTATGGGCAGCACCAATCCAATCCATGGTTGTGTCCTACAAATACTGCCTGCCATTATCAAAAGGAAAAGAACTTCAACAGGATTCCAATATTCAATATCATATTTTAAGAGATACCATCACAAAAATAAAACATTTATCTAGCTTCTCTAAAGTATACAATCCACAATAAAGTACACCAAAATTCTGATGTTCCATCTACAAACAAGTGAGAGTTAAGAGTTTCCTACTTATATTATGCAATACGCTTGTAATGGGCGCCTAAGCATTCAAGTAAATTGATCAACCTATCTTGTTCTCAGTTTCTCATCTTGTCACAAAATAAAAAAATAAAACAGCCACAAAGTTAAATAATATCAAACAAAAGACACACCAAACTTTATGGAATACTTTATAAATTCATTGTACAAATATAGTATGGTGGCTTTGACCTTACCTTGACTGAGGTTCTTTTCACAAGAAGATCCATGATACCTGTTTCAGCTTCTTGAGCAGCGACTTTTTCCTTGTTGATTGAACCAACACAAGGCTTTCGTATGCCAAACTTAGGAGCCGCAGCCTTATAGGCCTTACTTGGTATATGCCAGAAAATAATCTCAGGAACTCTGCCATACAAATATGTTGTCTTGTTAGGATTATATTACGATACGTGATAGTACTTAAATAAAAAAACACATATTAGAAATCAACTACTCATCTAAAATTAATGTAATGTTTCCTTGCTATAGGTTATGTTTATTTAATGGTTTCTCAGTGTACCTAGAGTCAGCATTAATTTCTTCAGCTTTCTTTAGAAACCATTCTGCTTGGCCACTGGATATGACTTCTGGATAGGAACCACCACCAGAATCTAGGAAGTAGAGGAAAGCAACTGGTGATTGCGGATCATCTGGCGATGAAACTTTTAGGACATAATTTGATATACTTGGCCAAAGTTTTCTTGGACCATAGCTAGAAAACGATGCATTATACTTGATCTCATTTTTCATCAGCTCCAGTCTTCCTGTTCCTCTGAAGCTACATTCATCTTCTCCTGAAATTTATCAAATATGTTTTTCAATTAAGATATTTCAAACACACAATCTTATGAAAGAGGGTGTGAGAGACTGCAAGCACAAACTATCTAAAACTGAAATAATGGATGATGAAGCCAAAATTTTAATCAGAAAAATGTATCGTAGAAATTCTATCCAAAAAGGAATTATAAAAAAAGGTCAAATCAAAATGTCACTATATTTGAAAATTGGTGCAGTCACTTTAATAGCAACTAAGTGGCTTTTCATTGAATAAGTTTTCTAACTCTTGACCCTTTGCTTATTTGGTTTGCCACTAACTTCTTAAACCGCCTCCCAATCTCAACTATCTCTACAGTAATTGTGATTTTATAATTGACTAGAAATTCAAACACAATAAGACCATTTCAAGCTCTCTGACTTCATCTGATCCAGTACCTTTGACAATCACTTGCTACTGAGCCAGTAATAACCTGCTATGAAGGGTTTGTTTATCTTTCTTTCGTTTTTTGCTGAGGTCATTTACAAAGGATATTTATCTACCAAACATTACTTGTGTGTCTGATGGAGTCAAAAATAGAGGATGATGAAATGATATAATTAGCCAAGAAAACATTTTAGGAAGTTTCAAACAAGAAATTCGATAACATTGCAATAAACCTTTACAATCCAGAAGAAAGAATGTTTCAAAGATCAGGTCAAGGTTTTAAAGTAAGGTTGCAATTCTTGATGTAGAGGAAAATTATGAACAAATGTGATATATGTGGCCGCAAATGCAGTCATGGTCGATTAATCACAGAGGCAACAAAATCCTCTACATTGTGATAACAATTGCAATTGTGGCCGCAATTAGACGTTGGAAGAATTCCAAACATGGTTTCTACCAAAAGGACGTGTCTTGTTGCATTTGTGCAAACTGGGTTTGGGGTCTTTTATGCTGACTAAATGTAATGATTGAAACAATTATAACCGTATCTATTACTATCTATTGCCGATTATTACCTGAACATGAAGCACTGGTTTGAGGACAGTGAATTGGAGGAATTCCAGGAGAAGAGAACCAGTCCAATGGCCACTGAAATGGAGCATCATCATGGTTTCCGAATACACTAGCCCAAGGTATGCCCCTATTTCTTGCTGGAGAGGTTGCTTGATCCCAATACAAACTTGCATTTCCAATCATTATATTGTTAGCAGTAATGACATCACCAAGATATATTACAAAATCTGTCATACAGTTAACCTGATTAGTATTTGGCATTCGTGGACATTGAAAATCATACCACTAGAAAAAGAAAAAAAACATTAATATACAAAAATATAGAAAAGAAATCCATTGTTACTTATCTAACACAGACATGTAATTGAAAAGAAAGAGTAGTACTCCATTGATAGTCAAAATAAAATTGATGATGATTAAATAACTAGTGATAATGATAATACCACCTCTGTTTCATTCATTTTAAGTGTCATTATATTTCTTCATCTCAAATCATTTATCACTCTAGAATACAATGACAACATTTAGTAACTTCTTTGAGTATACTACCTTGATTCAATTAAATAGTCTAAGTAACTACTTCACTATTTCTACTACTTTCAACCCTTCCACTTATAAAAGTATTCTGGTCTTGAAACATTATTTACATACAGATCAATCAATATAATCATTAAAATAAAATACCACTATGTCAGTCCTGCTCCCAGCCAGTGACGGAGTTAGGAATATTAAATCAGGTGGTATGAGTTTAACTCATTAAGCATTGGTTGTATATACTCCTCTTGAATGAAACATAAGCACAAAGGGTATTTAAAAATTTGATGTATGTGAACCTACTTAGGTTGGCTTAGTGGTATTGGCTTGAGGCCTGATAGTGTGCTCCTCCCTAAGGTCTCATGTTCGATTTGTCAATTTAAATGGACTAATTTAACTTCTTCAAAAAATAAAAAATGATGTATGTAAACTAAAATTTTAACCACTTGCATTGACATTTCAATTACCACTTTTGTTTATATTTCAATTACCATCATTGGAAAAGAAAATAAACAAGGTGATTGCCGAGTAACTTTGTTAAGCACACTTTCTCGGACGATCCCACACGTTTTTATTGTTAAAATAAATTAATGTTTTTTCAGGGGAAAATAAATTAATGTTGTTTGAATGCAGTAATAATAGCAAAGAAAACCTTAGTGCATTTCCTTTATAATAATAGCAAAGGGATATAAGATAGAATTCTAATATGAATACGGAAACTAGTATGACACATAGTCATCTTTGTTAAACAATAAACAACTTCGTTGACTTGTCTCCTAATGAATCTAACAAAAGAATAATTTTCAACTTTTTGTGAAATAAATTGATACAATTTTTTATACATAATTTCAATTTTTTAAATATACTCAAAAATTATAAATGGAAGATGTGTCACATGGAGCTCATTTAATACTTAAAAACTGAGAGTTTCATGTGTAATTTTGAGTTTAGAACAACTTTTATTGAAACTTTTACTTATATAGCACTTAGAGGGATACAATTTTTTTTTTTTGAAATATATGCTGTAAGAAATGATATTTGAACAATCATTTTTTAATAATTTTTGAGACAACTTTTTCTCTTATGTTTACTTTATCTCTCTATTGTTTTGATTTTTGTGTCAATATCTTATTTTCTTTGTAAAATTTTGGTTGTCTCAAAAGTTATCATATAAAATATTCAAATAACACAACTAATTTGCCAGCTATTTACACTCTGTCAACTTTAAAATATATATGAATTGACCAAAATAACCCTAGTAGTTTTGGTGTGTGTGATAATCAAAAAGTTGAGAAATAAGGGAATAAGAAGTAGCAACTAGCAAGATGGGTGAACTGACCTGGAGTTTCATGGTGGAGCACAGTATTCATGACATTGATGGAGTTTACATCCTGAAGTGGGCCCCAGTCAGTCCACGCATCCTCCCCAAAATGCAGGTCCGCAAACAACGCAATCTTAAACGGTGCACCTGCTCGCATCACAACACGCCTCTCCGCATCAGCAGCAGCTTGAGCCAGTTTGAATCGTATGGCTGACGATGTTTGATGGGATGACGATCCTATGGTGGAGAATATAATGAGAAACAGTAATGGTAGAATCATCTTCCATGACCATGAGCTTCCACAAGTTTCCATAGAGATAGATTTAACAGAAACGTTTGTTGGAAGAAGGGTGTGTGCGTTGGTTGCATTATTATTACAGCATTCTTTGCATTACGCAAGTAAAGTGACAAAAACGCCCTTTTCAATCAACCCTTTGTCATGGTGATTACCGTCGTCGAGTTTGGGAATCATTTCAGCTGCCACTGTTACGTTCCAATTCGAATGATTCTAGTATATTCTTTCCGTCTCATTCATTCTTTACAAAACACATTTCTTTAACGATTATCGATTAAAAGTTACATATTTAATATAAAAAAACACAAATTCCAAGTTAAAGTTACTATTTTAAATTTTTGGGTTTTTCTATCATGTGCAAATTTGCACATGTTAAGATAACTAAAAGTAGTATCTTTTCATTGAAAACCAACAATCTTAATATATATAAATGTTAAACAGATTAACCCTAATCCCGCCTTTTTTAAGGGATTTGAAAAATATTTATGAAAAAATTCTCTCCAAAGATTCGAACCCACACCGTATTGGTTACTTGAAAGCACTTTGACCAACAAGTCAATTGCTGTTTTTGTGATATTATTTGACTACCACTACATGATATCCAATATTAAACTCCTTTTCAAAAAACCAATTAATTCATTTTCTCTTCTTTCCGAACGGTTTTGAATCCTTTTTTCTCCTTTCTCCTTCGCAATCTAAACCCAAAAGTCTGTGTATTTTGAACTATTTAATTAGCTCATTGTTTAAATTTTATATAATGAGTTCCAGATTCTGTGCACTTGCTCATTGTAGTCTTTATTGAAATGTTATACATAATTCATTTAAACATGTCGACAACTAATAATATAATTTGATGCTTATATATAAAAATCGAAACAAACCCGTGCATCACACGGGTCAGGGTCTAGTTATTGATTAAAAGTTACATATTTAATATAAAAAAACACAAATTTCAAGTTAAAGTTACTACTTTAAACTTCTTAACATGTGCAAATTTGCACATGATAGAAAAACCCTTTATATTCATTCGTTTAAAATTATGGATGGATTGAATCCGTCTGTCTTATTTTAAAAGTCTAATGAATTACTCCCTGTCCTGGATTAATTGAGTCATTAACTCATTTCACACATATTAAGAAAAATGTATAAATAAAGGAGAGAGAAAAATGGTTTTAAGTGCTCTATGTTAAGTATTGGTGCATTCTCCGATATCATAAATGCAAAGTGGAATATATTTAATTGAGAGTGATGAAAGAAAAAAGTAATTAATACTGTATTGAAAAGTGAAATGACTCAGTTATTTTAGGACATTTTTTTTATTTGCAAATAGCTAAGTTATCGTGAGACGGAGAGAGTAGTTGAAATTTTCATCTATTTGATAAAAAAACATTATTTATAAAATAATTAAAAAAAAAGTAAAAATAAAAAACATTAAAAAGAAGAATTATCTTAATATATTACTAAAATATTTAATATTGTTTTATTATTGATGGCGGTCAACACCAGAGCACCATCAATCAACGTCGGAGCTTTGTCGCCATGGTCTATGCTACAATCATCAAGTTCAAGACTTTCATATTCAATCTTGAGTCCATTTCAACATTCTTATCAATATCAACCTTCTCTTCGGAGTCAATAAGACCGTAGTCCCTATTCGGTGTAATGTCCCTTCGGAATTAAGAAAGGTCTTAAAAGCATAATCCCTTCGATAAGTTATGTCCTTTCGGAATAAATAATATTTTAAGA
>Ga0315915_1004789_pt1 | contig 17012 bp, 11 predicted proteins | sample MpolbnodulesMG_FD_207738 | JGI IMG/M metagenome (GOLD analysis project Ga0315915, IMG submission 207738) | Medicago polymorpha root nodule microbial communities from Los Angeles, California, United States - branched nodules | ecosystem: Host-associated > Plants > Roots > Nodule | place: USA...
TCCTTGGTGTTATGCCAAACCCCATTGCATTGCAGTTTTGGGTAGCAGCTGTAGCACCACCAATAGCTGTAGGGGTCAGCCGCTTCACTCTGCCATCGGCCACATGGATTTAAAAAAAAATGCTTACTCTATCTTAGAGAACTAACTACTTAGAATAAGCTAAGTTCCATATATCCCAATATTGACTCACAGCCCAAAGCTTATTACTATGTCATCCTTTCTTGAACTGGTACTCTATTCCTTAAAATGGTGTTCGACATAAGAGTCCTCTTTTTTTATCCTCTTATTATATAAGTCAAGACATTTTTATAGGAATTAAATCATTTTTGTCAAACTTTAATTGTTTGTTTTGGGTTTTTTCTCCCCTTGATTCAAACAGTTTTTATGAACTGTACAGATATTTTTCGCAGAAATTGTGGTATTTCAAATTTTTGTAACTTCTTTTCTCTACATTTGTATTGGTATCATCAAACTTGTGTATTTATGTTATTTTGGTAGTACATCACTTGTAAGTGATTATATAACAATAAAATTTGACAACTCAGATGCTGGAAGATATGAAAGGATTGCTTCGAACTGCCGAGGAAAAAAGGCAAGCTGCACTAGCTGAGCTCTCTGCTAAACATCAAAAGGTATGCGTGTATATCTTATCATCTTTGCCTGGCTGTATTCTTAGTTTTTCTTTTTGGAGGATTTTGTAATCTTTCATTACTCATCAAATTCCTTATTCTACTGATAAGAAAGTGATCTTTCATCTCTACTATGAATTTTGTATATAGTTGCACCTTGGCTTCAATTCAATGTTTGTTTTTTTGCAGAATATGGAGAGTTTGGAGGCTCAACTCAATGATGCTGTATCCGATAGGAGAAAGGCAGCTGAGTCCATTTCTTCACTGCAGGTGAATTTTATGATCACGAGCTTTTCCATACATGATATGTTTCAACGGGGGGAAGCTGCTAAATTGAAAATAATGTTTCATACTTTAAGAAATATCCACATGTGGCTTTATTTTTCAGTTCATGCTTAGCTTCTTTAGTGAATAGCTCTACTTTTACATAGAGCTCTGCAAGGGCCAGACAACCAGAGCATATAGCCCCAAAACCAACAGTCTATTTAAATTAAGTAAAGTTCTGCCTATACTTTCCAAACTTACTAAGCCTGGAATTAATCTAACTTGGGAGGACGAGCTCCATGAGCTGAAAGGTTCCTTATTTGGGAGACATTCCATCAATGTGCTTTGTCATACTTGCATATTTGACTTACATTTAAATTCTTTCTGTATGTTAAATTTAGAGTCCCTGGATTCATTTACCGGCAAAAGTATATTAATTGTAATTAGAGAATATCTTTTTTCCTGGATTGACTAGTGGTGTGCCAATACTTTATCCAAAAAATATATGCTACCAAACACTTCTTATTTATGAATGCATGTGTTCTTAGACATGTCAGAAGTTTCCGGCTGATTGGCTGACCATGCTCAATCGACTAATGCCTTCAGGTTCTAGTTGCAGAGAAAGAATCTAGAATTGCAGAGATGGAGGCAGCATCAACTGGCGAAGCAGCACGGCTCAGAGCAGCCATGGAAAGTGTGAAGGGGGAGATTTCTCACTTAAAGCAGGAACATGTATGGTTCTGAATTTTAATATGTATAAATTAGTATTTCATTGTGTTTTGGAGCTCTCTTCTTCTTCCCTCTTCTTCAATAGTAAGAGAGTTGATTTTGTTGTGATATCATTTAGTATGCACACTTGACAAACTTTTGGGTTTTGACATTTGAGCCGCTGATTGAGTTCATAAAGCATAAATCCAATTTTAAAATTAAAATGAAATAAAATTGGCTGTGTGCAATGACTTGTCCTCCTACTCAATAAGGCTGGCTTGGTGGTTGGAGTGGGGGGGGGGGGGGAGTTAAGAAGTGGAGTGATAAGAAGGTCGAGCTTTCTATCCCCACCAAGAACATAACACTAACATTTGCCTTTACAAAAAAAAAAGACTTATCATGTGTAACTTATTGTTAGGCAATTATTGTATATAATTTTCTGTCTTCATTACAACACTTTTACCTGGAAATTTTCAGAATTGCAATTGATTGATTATAAGTCATCATATCAGGTGTGCAAATTTAGATGGTGCATTGACTTCTCCATTACATGTGTTTAAATGGAAGAATGAGTTACTTAAATAATTATTTGACTGCGCTTTTCCTTGAAGATATACATGTAAAATCTGGAATATAATCACCCAGAATGTGTTGACTTGTTTGAAGTTTGTTAACTGAAATGCATGTGTTAAATGATTAAATCACAATTAATTCTTGTATGATTTATCTTACTGAAGATGTCTTGAATTTTTTCTTTTGTTAAGTTAATGTGAATGTTGTCATAAATTTTCTTTACCTTTATATCCAGTTGAGATGCCTTTTGCTGTAATTTTTTTTTTTGCATAGGTGATAAAGATGAGTATTTAAAAAGAACTTGAAATGTTTAGAAATTTGCTGGTCTTACTGTTAAACACTTATTGCTTGGTAAGTTCATACCTTTTCCATATGGTTGCTTTACTTAAATCTTTGGTGTGTTCAGGAAAAAGAAAGGGATAGCTGGGAGGCTGCATCTCAGGCACTTAAAGCGAAACTCCAAATTGTCGAGAGCAACTGCATACATGCAGAAGTTGAAGTAGCCAAAATAAGAAGTACATATTAATCCTTCTATAAGCTTTCTCATATTTACTTCAAAATGGATTTTTAAGTTTTTGGTAATGGCCAGGTCAGCTTGAATCGGAGGTATCTGTACAAGCCAAGATCCTCAGTATGAAAGATGCTGAACTGTTGGCTGCCAAAGAAGAGGTTCTAACTAATCTTTCTTACAAATTAGCTTGTAGAAAATTGAACACATTGAACTGTGTTGATTTGTAGCTTGTCTGTATATCTTAAAGAATGCCGATAGTTTTTGTCTTATCTTTGGAGTTAGGTAAGAATTAGGGAAGTGTTTTATGTCAGAGAAATACACTCCCAAGGAAAAACTTTAGTTATGTTATGATAATATATATGCACTTTTATGTTAATGTAGGACTCCATTGAAGGTCACCCTGAGCCCCTATCTTCCTCCAACTGTGCACTCTCTTTATTTACTACAATTTATTTATTTATTATATCATAAAAATCTCAGCTTTGTATTTGTGAAAACCCAAGTTAAGAGAATATCCTGTCGGTGTTAGTTCAATCGGCCGGTAAAGCTAACAGCGTTAGTTTCTTAATAAGTATATTTTTTACGTGTTCGGTAAAAGGTTTGCTGTAAGTTTTCAAACTCGATTCACCCCTTCTTGAGTTTGGAGTCACTACATATACAAAAGCCAGTGTCACAATACATCTTGGAGAATTAAGAAAATAAATAAACAAGGAGCTAGAGATATGAATGCGGGCTGTAATAATAGGTGGAATTCATTTCAGTAGAGTTAATACATGTTTATGCAATAGAGTTTAGCTGGAGGAGCGTAAATTTTATCTTGAAGGTGAAAATTGGCAATCATGTCATTTACAACAAGTCACATGGTTTAAGTATCTTGGGATCAATTTGCAAATAGCAGGGTAGTAGAGAGGGTGTAAATCAAAGGATTCATGTTGGGTGAATGTAATGGAGTGCATCAGGCTTTATTTCTGACAGAAAAGTAGTAAAGTACTATTTAAATTTAAGGGGAAATTCTATCACACAAATATAGTACTTGTAAAGTTGTATGCAACTGAACGATGAAAGATGGGTATAAAAACTAAGAGTTGTGTTATTTGAACATCCATATATGTGACAACTTTTGTGACAACCAAAATTTTACAAAGGAAATGAGGTATTTGCACAAAAATCAAAGCAATAGAGAGAGAAAGTAAAAAGATAATGTGAGTATGAGAGAGAAAGTTGTCACAGAAGTTGTAAAAAATGGTTGTTCATATATCATTTCTCAAAAACTAATAACAAAAGATGCTCAAGGTTACTCAGATGAGAATGTTACGATGAATGATTGGACTTACCAAACAAGATACGCTCACCTATCGTGGAAAATATTGTAGAATCTCGCCTAAGTAGTTTAGGCATGTGTGGATAAATGCTGTAGATGATCTAGTAAGGGAAGTACATTCACATTAAGGGTAGTCTAATAGTAAGGTAGAGCGAAATCAGTAAAAACTCGCAGGAGTATAGGACAAACCATTAAGAAGGATGTAGATTTAAATGGTTTGTCTGTAGACATGATTTATGATATGGCATTATTGCATTTGCATGGTATGGTCGAGCAAGGCAGGGAGCCAGTCTTACGTCATGGAAAGTGTTTTTGCTATTGTAGTTGTTGACTTTGTCGGTCATATGGCATTGCAGTTGTGGGGGAGTACCCTGTTTCTAAGATGTATTTGGTATTCTTCTGTAATAGTAACTTGATAGATATAGTCTGAACTCTGAAGTTTTTGTTGTTGTGATTTGACAGACCTAGAAGACGAACCAATAGGTTATAGGTTACAATATGGTTATTGCTTCACTGAACCTGATATTTTTATCATTTCATTATACATTTCATAACAATACACTTCATATAATTCATGGAAATATGGCTTGTACTCAAACCCCGTTCTTGAATGGCTGTTGATTTGACCCTTGGCCACATAACATGTGAAGATTAGACACATGAATTATATTGCATGACTGATATATAATGTGTTTTGTACCTCTGCAGATCAGCAGTATTGAGAGGGAATTTTCTTCATACAAGGCTCGTGCACATGCACTTCTTCAAAAGAAGGATGCAGACTTGGTTGCAGCTAAAGACTCTGAACAACTCAAAGCTCTTGAGGAGGCTCTTAAAGTACATGTTTATCATAATCATAAGAAGAGGACATTGTTTGACTAAAATATATACATTTGCCAATCACATTCTCTATTGTCTACAGGAGGCTGAAAATGAAGTGTTATCGATAACAGAAGAAAGGGATAGAGTTCTTCAAGATCTTCAATCTGCCATGGCTAATAATGAGAAAGAACTTGCAGAAAGGTATCATTATTATTGATAAATCATTGAATCTTAATGGGCCTGTGAATCTGATTAATGCTATGGTTTGGGGATTAATACTAGTTACCTTTTGCTGTTCAGTGTGGACCACTCACAACATCTCATTTTAATGATTTTAGGGACACTACCCTTGAAAATGTCAAGCAACAGATAAGGAGCTTAGAAATAAAGCTCGATTCAGTTAGTGCTCAACACCTAAAAGAGAAAGAGGAATGGGGACTGAGCCTTCAAAATGTAGAAGAAACATGGAGAAGTAATACAGACTACTAGTTGTTTATACCTTATATGAATTTGAAATAAAAAATCTAATTTAAATTGAACTTGGCAGTCAGATGCGAGGCAATGAAAGCCGAAAATGAAGCAGCTGCTGCAGAAGATATGCAGAAGGAATTGGAAGAGCTCAAGCAGAGATGTAAAAAGTTAAAGGTAGTGTGTAAATTTTTAAACCAGTGCTTGGACTTCATTCCTGCCTCTATTAGTGTTTTTGCACATTGTTTTTCTTGGGGTACTAACTAAATCTATAACTTGTAGGACGAACATGCTTCCTTTCATGATCTTGCAGATAGAATGATTGAGGACAAAGACAATGAAATATCCAGACTTTTAGATGAAAATAAGAATCTTCGCCAGTCTCTTCAATCAAGACCGCCGGTATGTTTTTTATTTATCTATTTTCTTAATATCATAAAAATCAAGACATTTTTCATATACTAAAGGTTTCCGTGATCTTGCATTTTTATTCTACTGGTGCTGCAATGCTGTCAAATGATATCAGGCTGGTCAAAATGATAATTATAGCACAGGTATTAATTCAATTATAGTATGACTGTATGTTTTCCACTTGCAGTGTTTACTTAGGGTGTGTTTGGATTGAGGGTTTGGGAGGGGAGGGTTTACTTTTCGTTTTTAAATTACGGACGATATAACATGTTTTTCTAAAATAAATTAAGTGTGATTGAAGTATTATATGATTGTTTATCATGTTAATATGTTAACTTTTTATAAAACATTTTATAGTGTCCGTAATTTAAAAATGAAAAGTAAACCCTCCCCTCCCAAACCCTCCATCCAAACACACCCTTAAAGTTTTTCCTTGAGGTGATGCATACCTTCATATTGCTGCTAGTTAATCATAAAGTCTATCATTTAGTGGTGATGTTTGACACCCTTTCTTTAACTGTTATGTACAGCCTTGCATAAATTGGATTCAACTAATTTAAGTCCCTCAGATGCCGAACATCAAATTCTGGTATAGCATTCTGCCATTGCAGCTTTCTATTCAATTCCATATATCTCTGTAATACATTTTTGAGATGCTCTTTTAAGTATCCAGTTAGAAAGTTGTGTATAGCAATTTGGTGAACTATGAGAAAGAAGATGCAAATCTTTTAGTTGCCTCAGTTACGACTCTGTTTCTTCCACTTTTTTTAATTCTTTTGGCCTTAGGGGTGTGGGTGATGAAACTATAAGAGATATTTTGATTGAAGATATATAAGACTACTTTTTTCATACCCCCTCACATCAATTCAATATATTTTGGAGAATCCATCCTGAACCTCTGTTTTGATGTTTGTCACAATTTCAGATTTTGGCTAGACAACAAGCCCAAAGAGAGGAAGAGCTAGCACAATCACAGCGTCATATTTTAGCTCTTCAAGTATGTCTATATTTCTTTAGAATATTCATCTCTAACTGTCCGCCATCCCCTTTCTTCTGTAATACTATGTAATATAATACTGCTAATTCAGGAAGAAATTGAGGAGCTTGAGCATGAAAATCGTCTCCACAGCCAACAGGTATATGTCTCTGCCAGAATTTATTAAGATTTATTTGTATTTCCATTTAAAGAAATGAAACTAACAGATCTACAAGGTCAATGCTTATTTATTCGATTGAAAGACAGATTTTCTACGTTAATTTAAAACTGAAATTTCACAGCTCTGTTTATTTTTCACAAAATAAGATAAAGATCTTCTGCTAATATTCCTTGTTTGTACTTCAGTTTTCTGATAGGAAAAGTGTTATCATGCTACGTCATTTTTAAATTTGTGACCACTTGAAAAATAAATAAATTAGCATTCTTTGGATTGGTGATTCAATTAATTTTAATTACACGTCTTAGCATACATCAACCCACACCACACATTAATTTCCAAATATTATGACTGCAGGAGGCAATGTTAAAGTCTGAGCTTCGCAACATGGAAAGAGCAAAGAAAAGGGAAGGTGTAGATATGACGTATTTAAAAAATATTATCTTAAAGCTTCTTGAGACAGGTATTAATTTATTTTAAAAATAAGTAAATATGTCCCCAATACCCCATTTTGTAGCTAATATTGTGAAGGAAGTTTAATTGATAGAAATTGTCTTTGATTAGGTGAAGTGGAAGTATTGCTACCAGTTATTGGGATGCTGCTTCAGTTTAGTCCAGAGGAGGTAATTTTTCCATCATCTACCTTGCATCTAGGCTCTTACTTGGTAGAAATAGGAAAGAAAAATTATGGGGGGAAGGAATAAGTTGTGCAAATTAAAGAGGTGCTTCTTATGCAATGCTGTTACATCTCCAAAATTAAATATAAGGGCTTCAATTAAATATCACTTTGATGTAATTTTAAGTTGCGACACTCATTTATCTGATACTAAATATCCTCCGGTGTAGTAGGCTTGTCAATTGGCACTTCACTTAGAATATATAAAAAATATCTCAATATTTTAACAACATTGAAAAAATCTATAAATGTTTATTATAAGTATAAATATGTGCTTCTGTGTAATAGAAGTTTCAAATATGTGCTCAAGTATTTAATTGGATAGTTAGTAATTGCTCCAAACAGTATGCTTCATGTTTCAGCTTATTCATGTATGCCTCTTGTCTCCCCATGATTATCCTGATATAATAAAAAATGATGTCCCTTAGAAGAGTCGAAAGTTTTTTCTTAACCAAAAGTTCAGTTATATTGATGAGTGAAAATGAAACAATTTTCTGCTATTTGATTGCAAATGCAGATGCAGAAATGTCAACAGACATATCAAAACTCAACAACAGATGTCCCACCAAGTCCTGCAAGTGACTCTTCAGGATCTGGCCTCTCTCTTTTCTCAAGATTCTCATTTACTTAATGGTATAAATGGGTGGTGGAGAATTCTTTTGTTGATATCAGAATGACTGCTTCTGCCATTCAAGTATGTTTACTTACTCACTGTTGACGAGAAAGCAGGTTTGTATCTGTAAATTAGAAAATATATATTGGTTTACAACGGCAATTGTTCAATGCAAGAGTTTGGTAACTGACAGCCTGTAAAGAAACGTTGAGGATAATATACAACGAATATCACAACGGCGAAGGAGAACACGGGATGTTCTGCTTGTTATCTGATTCTGGCCTAGGGAGCTACGACATAGTTCATTTTTTATGATTGAATGTGTTGAGTCAAAGCTTATGGCTAGAAAATTGTATCATATTTTTTTATGTATGAATTTTCATACGACAATTCCAAAGGAATGAGAATTATCCTTTTGAGTTCATACATAATTACAAATCATAATTATAAGGCATTCTTAGTATCGTATCATTGAAATGTTCATGAAGACCTGCTTCTTATTGGTACACTAGACATTGCATTATGAGCCGGAGTTGTATTGTTATTATAGGCCAGCCAGGGATGCTCAATCTCGTCTGTTCAACTGCTTATCTGAGCTTATGTAAGAGGTTGATGCTGCAGGCTCTTGAACTGTTGCTTCTGCTTTGCAACTCAATGTTGATTGATATTATAAGCACATGATTTCCTTGTAAAAAGGGTTAGATTTATTTATATCAAATTTCTTATATGATGGAAATCAAAGTTAAAACGGAATATGTGCACAATTAGCATCGTGATTCTAATTATAGTAATAAAATAAAATGAAGTTCAATAAAGTATATAAGCGAGAGCACGAGTAAAAATGGTGTGTACATGTCTGCTAATAACAAATTTCAAGTGATATTTGATGCATATAGTGCACTTTGACCGCACTTGTTTGGATTTGTAGTAAACATCATTCCTGCTCGATGGAAAATAAATGGCACCAAAGACCAATGACACCCAAGTATTTACCGTCTTACCGCTAATAGGGGAACAAAAAAATCTCAGCCAAATTGACATCCAAAAAGCGGAAAGAGTTAGGAATTCAGAGTTGGGATTTATCAGGAAAAAAGATGCATATTAGATTTTTTTTTCATAACATAATTATATTATGTACAGGATTACACCCTATAGATACATATCATCGTTTTGATGTGTATATTTTGCTATTTTATCGCATCGTAATATTATTTTTTATATATAAAACAATTTACGCAAGTTGAATATTAGAGGGGTCTAGAAAAGCCTAAAAGCTCATGGAGCATAAAGAACTTACATATTTTTCTCCAACAATATTTTCACATTGGCAGAATTGAAATTAGATTCATAAATTATTTGAGTTAAATCCTTAACAATAGATCATTATGAGAACCCACCCATCCCCCCTAAAATAGATCACATTGCTTTTTATAACTTGTGTAAATTGTCAAGATAATAAATTATGATTTAATTATCTTTATATATTATTGAAGTGTAAACTAACCAATAAAAATTAGAAGAATGATAAAGAGTACCAAGAGTATTATATATAAAAAATAATGTAATTATTCCTCTATATTATATCATATTTATTTTTGTAAAAAAAAATAAAAATATCATATTTATTTTTATATTAGATTTAATATATGTTTAGAAAACCGTATTGTAAGTGAGAACTAGACTCTTGACCTGCGCAACGCAGGTCTGGTATAAATCAATCTATTTTGAACCTCAGATACCAATCCTCTATCTGTCTTGGGCATTTCTTTGTAATTATCAAGACTTTTGCCATGACATTGCAGCAGACCTCGATATCTGACAATGCATAACTCTAGCTGATCAGATGTCATGAGGAAATCTGCATTATAGATAACGCGTCAAATACAGATGAAAATATACAAAAATACGTGGAATGAATTCGGCAGCAACAATAATTAATATGGGTAAAATGTGTACTTTGACTTTTTAAAGTATATTTCTTCATTAGTGATGCTCTTAAAGTGTTTTTAGGAACACTGGGCGGATTTAGACTCTCAATATTATCGGGGCATATTTTTTTTTTAAATAATTAAATAATACTAAATTTAATAAGAAGTTATATAAAAATAATTGTAGCAATCAAAGTTACAAAGAAAATAGTCTATTTTTTATTTGTTGAAAATGAACTATAATTATATTACTAATTGTTTTGAGAACATATCTTTCTATATAGGTTACAAGAGATGAATCAAATGGTCTAGCGGAATACTACTTACAGACGAGTAAGCGTGTTGCGCTCTTTTTCTTGGAAGCAACTCGCAATTGCGTAGAAATTATAAAAAAAAAAAAAAACAGATCTTTGTATTTATATATGAATAAAAATATAGACCTATGTACAAATTGTACAAAAAATTATTTCTGTATTAAATGAGTAAAAATATAGACATGTGTATAAATTAAAAAAAAAACTGTCCGTATTAATATATAAGTTAGAATATAGACACATGTATAAATTAAAAAAAAAAGTTCTCTTATTAATATATAAGTAAAAATATAGGCACGTGTATAAATTAAAAAAAAACTATGTCCTCGTATTAATATATGAGTAAACATATAAACATGTGTATAAACATAAATTAATTAAATGTCTGTATTAATATATGAGTAAAAATTATACGGTGAACCATAAAAAAAATATAAAAAAAATAGTCCCAAACTGGTGTGGCTTGGCCCATCTTGCTTTATTAGAATCCAATAGAGTTTGGATAGAAGAAGTTCCTCCCGAAATAAGGGAACAATATGTATCAGATATAATCCATTCCTAATCAATAGTAATATTTTGTTTAAAAAAAAACTTGTGTGGCACGTGCCACAGTGTGTCCTGTTGAGATCCGCCCATGAATTGCTAGCTTAACCGAACAGAAAAGTCAAATCCCACCAAAACAAACTCAATAAAAAAATAAAAAAAACTTAGGGCTATAAAAACCAAACGTAGTGTTTCATATAAAGTGAGCATGCCTTTTCTTGATGACCATGTGATTAACAGAAAAAAGTTTCAGTAAATTTGCACAGTTATTAGTTCCATTCCAATTAATTGATATCATGTATATGTATTCTTTATATTAAGTTCCAATTTGAACTAAACCAAATTGACATGATTTTAAAAAGCATCAGCATCAATTGTAAGTTGTTTCAAATCAATTACTTAGGACAGTTGCTCATAATACATAAAAAATGCTGAAACGGTCAGGAGTAGTCCATAAGTTAATGACTCTTGCCTGGATCCCGAATTCAATCTTTCCGCCAACAATGTCTGTGAGTTTTGTGATCTTCGGTGCCTTTCCTATTTCGCAAAAGGACATAAATTTTTTAGAATAAATCAGACTGATGGAAAAAAACAACTTAAGGAAACTTTAAAATTTCAACGTCACTGGAAAACTTTCCGGTAGGTCACCCATCCAAAGACTACTCCAAATCAAGCACGCTTAACTGTGGAGTTCTTATGGATTAGGCTACCAAAAAGAAAAAGAATATGTATCTTGTTGATAAAGGTAGTACCAAACAATTCTTATACCTTCTTCAACCATGTAGTCCCATACCTACATAGCCTCAGGATCCCTCTCATTCTGATGTGATTCAGTTCCTCTAGAAGCTGTCAGGAGCCGCTCATTGTCGTGCCTTGTGCACCGGTGACCACTCCCCGCCCTCGTCAACCTTGGTTGTTACAGTATCTACAAGGTTCTTTCCCTTCATTGGACAAAGATGAATACAAATGGATCCATGGTTTGCGCGTATGTATATTGTGGCAGCATTTTTTGGGATCATAAAGGCTCTTTTATGGGTTGCTTTGCTTGTAATATGGGCTCTTTTTCAGTTTTTTTTATCAGAACTTCATGGTTTTATTTTAGTTATGAAGTTTGCTACGCATCGAGTTTGACTAAAGATTTGGTTAGAATGAGACTCTTCAAATGCTTTAGTGGCTTTCAAGAATCCTTCTTTAGTTTTGATTTTATTTAGGCCTTCAAATTGTCTCTTCTCACATTTTCCATGTAGGTAATATTTGTGCGGATAAGCTTTCCCATCATGGTCATGTTGTTGAGCGGTTCGTTTGGTGGCGGACCTTTCCCTCCTTTATTAGGGATGATTTATTTAAGGAACAAGTTGGCTTTCCAAACTTTCTCTTTGCTCATGTCTCTTGTTTGTTTTTCACCTTTATTTTAGTCTTTTGAGGGTTTTTGTTTGCCTCCCCCCTCCTCTTATACATATTTTTCCTTTTTATATATCTTATTTTATCACTTGTTCTTAAAGCTTATTAGGTCATGCAACACCTAAATCTAGATTTTTTCCTCTAATTGTGCTGCTTTAAATGCTAATGAGGTCAACCTAAAAAAAGTTCCCTCACAAATCCTTGCCAATTTGAATTTCGATTTATTTTTAAAATTAAACTTTAAGAATTCGGTGGCATTACTAACCTGTGTTGCATTTAATTCATATCATTTTCCTATGTAATCACCAACTACCTATGTCATTTCTATAGTCGTATATGTGGTTAGAATGAATTGTGTGGTTTCAATGAATCAAACCTCATCAAATGCATCCTTCCAAACTCTCATTCAAATCATTGTACATCAAACTCTTATTTCCATTTCAAATAAAATTTTCTTCTCCTTTCTGCCGCTTTGTGGTCTTCCACCACTGTCAACACGGTTCTTCCATTTATTAAATGTATAAAGAAAACCTCGCCGGATTAGTCGAAACCTACGATCCTATGCTCTTCCTTGTTTTCCTGCATAATAAAGATAATGTGCAAGACTTTTCTAATTTTGACATTCATAAAGTATTCTTTGTGGTTTTTGACTCTTTTATTTTCATATGATTTTGCTTTTTGAAAATTAAAAAAAAAATGTTCTTTTGCTTTGTAGTATCTTCTCTATCGAAGGAAATAAATATAACTTAACGATTGATGAGTCAATAATTAGTGTTTTTAATATAATATTTGAGTCTATTTTATTTAGATTTTATATGTTTTTATTTCCTTTTTAGAGTTATTTTATTTCAATTGCAAGTTATTTTATTTCAAGAACAAATATTTCAAAGATTGAGTCTTGGAGCAAAAGAAAGGAGATTTGGAGCTGATTTGTGCCAAAAATATGAAGATCTTATACAAAAATATCTTGTGCAAAAAGTTTGAAGATCCTTCACCAAAATTAGAAGCCTGACGCACCCCATATTTGTCCTTTTGCTGCTTTTTGTTTTCTAGTTTTCAAAGATTGAGTCTTAGAGCAAAAGAAATGAGATTTGGAGCTGATTTGTGCCAAAAATATGAAGATCTTATACAAAAATATCTTGTGCAAAAAGTTTGAAGATCCTTCACCAAAATTAGAAGCCTGACACGCCCCATACAAAAATATCTTGCTTTCTAGTTTTGTTTTAGGGATTTTTGTTTTGTTCTTCCTAGTTGTTGTGTTGTGTTGCACCATTGAATTTTATCGCTACTTTATACTATTCACATACCAATTTTTATTTCCAGCAATTGAAACCTTGGTTTTCTCCTTATTGTTTTTGAATATGATTGTGCAATTTAGTTTTCTAGGGTTTTACTGTAAGAGGGTTTATATGTAGAGACTGCCTACCACAAAATCAGTATCGGGAAAAGGACTCTAGAGAGTGGAGAAGGACCAGCCTAAACGAAAGAGAGTTGTTCTTGCCGGGTAATTTCAGTTCTATATTCCATTGTAATTCTCCAAAAATGACTATAACTGAAAAATATTGAGTATGGTCACTTTGCCTATAGGCACATTTTTGGTATGAGAAGTTTTGAAACATGAATGGTTGATATATTTGGGTTTCCCCAGTTGTGGCCTCCCTCTCAACCAAAAAAGTCCAAAAATTCTTTTTCATTACTTTCTCTAACTAGGTTACTGAATAGTTACTTTGATTTGGGATTTCGAAATTGTTTAATCTTTATATTTTATGTTTGGTGATCACATTTATGACTGCATAACTGCTTCTTACGAGACCACCATAGGAATTTTGTCACTGTCTGCTCCCCATTGTTGTCCCAATTTGTGCGAAGAGTTTCCTCAAGCCCTTTTTCTCTCTGAATATTTTGTATTTGGTTTTGAGTGATAAGATCTAATGAAATTGGTACATTGGTTTTATAAAATTACCAATTTTTTTATTTTTTTTTACTATCATTGGATCATTTTCTCTTAAAGTCATGTGTATTATTTCCAATATTATAAGTCTCTATTTCTTTCTCAATCTTTCACTTTTGTTTCCAAAGTTTAGTCTATATTGTTTCTATTTTGTAGGTTGCTACTTGCTTAGTTGAAGAGACTTTGATTTGTGGGAGGAAATCTATGATATTAGCTTTGATTCATGAAGTTATACTGCATTTTGCATCATCTCCTACTTTATGCCCTTTCAATTTGAGCTATTTTAATTTTTTTGATTGTTCAAGTTCAATAATTGACATTCTCCATTGTTCAAGTTCAATATTGTCATTCTCAATTTGAGCTATTTTAATTCTTTATAGTTGCAGTTTTTCAAGAACCTCCCATTTTCAATATTAAAAATATGCATGCTTTGGTAGGTGCATAGATTGAATAATAAGTAGTACAAATAGATTACTCATTTTGTTAAGTGCCTTTATTATTTTCTCACTTGGATTTAGTACAAATAGATTATTGGTCATATGTCTTTCGCTTCCTTTTCCGTGACTCATTTCCTTTATTTTATTTTCCTTTCTCAATTCTCACCATTTACCTCTTTCTTCTAATCTCTTATTCACTTAGATTTTTCTTCTTCTTTTGTTGGTGTTGATATCTTTCCTATTTTAATTTGTTTAAGTTTCAGATCATGGTAAACAAAGTTGTTGAGTATGAGTAAATGGTGCATAGTTGAATTCAAAAGTCATCTTGCAGCTTCATGGAACTTTATTATCAATTTATTTTATATCCCGATTTATGTAATTTTGTTATTTCTTTTTGTTGTTGTGCCGATTTGAAGACTGGATGAGATTTTCTGTAAAACATGTTGATCATGATACATCATAGAGATAAATACCAGAGCATCATATTCGTTTGAGTGATTTCCATTTGTTGAATGAATTTTGAGGTCTAATGATATCTATTTGTATCTACTAAATGATTTCCATATTATATTTGGAAATTCATATATTTTATTTCATTTAAATATAATTGTTATGGCATATTTAAATATATGTTCTTTATTATAGATTGTTTCTGAAAAGTTTAATAGACATAATATTTTCTCATTGAGAGCCATATATATATCCTATAATTTTTAAAAAAAGGTGCCATATTGTGTAATCGTCAATGCTTAGTGACGGTTGAAAAGAGTATATGCTCTGGTGTCATTTTTTCGTTGACAAAATCCTCTGGTGTAGTGTAAAGTGAACATCATGACATTGCGTGTCTTTTTTTTTTTTTTTTTGAGAGAATGACATTGCGTGTCTTATTGTTGACTATTTGCTAAATCTTTAGATTCAACATTGTTAATTAATTTATGTATAAAATAAATTAAAATAAAAATATGTCGTATTATTTGTATCTTAAAAATAATATAATGGTAAAAATTTAATTTCAACCAACACGTTTTACTGGAAACTTTTTTTTATTGATCACGCCATTATTCTATTTAAATATTTTTTGGGTACTTTAATTTTGTTATTCTCTCAAGTTGGACTCGATTTATTGTATTTCTTTTTGAGTTTATTCTCTCAAGTAAGTTGGACTCAATTTGTTGGATTTCTTTTTGTGACTATCCTAATAGTAGTCACTTTCCCTTATATATTGCTTTTGATATTTGAGATTGTTTCTGAAAAATTTAATAGACAAAATATTTTCTCATTGAGAGCCATTTGTATCCTATAATATTCATATTATAAACTGTAAGGTATTTTAATTTAAATTTAATTAATGGAAAAATTCTCCCTGATGCGGTGCACGAATATACACAATGCGGTGCACGAATATACACACTAAAATTGAATGTTTCTTTTTTTAATTAGAAGTTGATTAAGGGTCCTTTACAGTTTGCGTCTGATTTTTTGACATTAATTTATAGAGAAGTATTGATTTTTAAAGCATTGATTATAGAGATGCTCTGACTTTTTTTATGGAATCAAAACTTTTTGGCCAGATATCATGTTTATTTTAACACGCTTTTGTGGTGATATTAACACGCTTGATATTAACACGCTAACTTTCAACATCGACAGTTTCATGTATCTCTTTTGCAATAACCATTAACAAAAGTCAAGTGCAGTCACTAAAAGAAGTTGGCATATACCTTCCTCGGTCAATGTTTTCACATGGTCAGCTGTATGTTGCAATATCGAGAGTTACATCAAAAAATCGTTTGAAAACTATGTTGATTGATGAATATGGCAACTGCATTAATCGAGTCATTTGTATTGTTTTTGGATTTGCAGTTGTCGTAATTTTGTGTGACGTTGAACATTTCATTGCAAGGAATGTTTATAAATGTATATGACCCGTGCAGCAGCATAGGTGGTCGATCTAGTTTATATTATGAGTAAGGTGACCGAGGATTTAGGTTTTTTGGAGATGCTAACCTAGTTGGGACGTCCAAGTCTCCATTTGATACTTTTCCTTACTCTTAGTTCATAAAAAAAAACTACAATATATTTTACTTGTGCATAAATATGTTCTCATCCAAATTGTGCATTATATTCGTAGATGATATTAACATGGTCCAAAAGAAGAATTCTCCCTTTTACCATCTGATGAGTCGATAAATTAGTATTTTTAATATGTTATTTGAGTTTATTATATTTAGATTTGATTTAGTTTTATTTAAATATTATTTCCTTTTTGAGCTATTTTACTTCAATTG
>Ga0315915_1004792_pt1 | contig 17007 bp, 16 predicted proteins | sample MpolbnodulesMG_FD_207738 | JGI IMG/M metagenome (GOLD analysis project Ga0315915, IMG submission 207738) | Medicago polymorpha root nodule microbial communities from Los Angeles, California, United States - branched nodules | ecosystem: Host-associated > Plants > Roots > Nodule | place: USA...
AAAAATTATATATAATGACAATTCATGTTTCATATTTCATTTCATATCATTTTTCCCTGCATGTTAAACTCAACAACACATGCAAATACAATAATAGACTATAAAAAGACTCTAAATGCCTTGATTTTGAATGCATGCAAAAGTGAAAATTAGAAGTAGATTAAAGAGTATTGTAGAAACTGACATGAGATTGAACCCAGTGGAATCCAACACTTGAGTGAGTTTGACATAGAAGGTCTCTATCTCTAAGTCATCAGGAGAAGAGTATTGTTTCCCATTGGTGAGTTTGGTATCTGAAGGTGATGATGGAACCATAGTCTTGTTGCCTTCCATTGTTTGAGCTAGGAAACTAAACACTAATCTCACTTTGATTTTTCTGTGTTGTTAAAATTTAGGTGGACTTGTTGAAATGGGGAGTATTATGTAATATATTTCATACAATGGAAAATCGACAGATAACAGCTGATTACTCTCGGCACCTATACTCACTCCCAAATACGTGTCTGTCTTTCACTTCTTTTACATCTGTTCTGTTCTGTTAAAAAACAAGTCATTATATTTAACAAATTGTATTAGTAACTAGTAACTTTTTCTAATGGTATAATGCTAAAATGAGGGTTAATAACACACTGTTTAAAGCACATTTTTTCAATTAAAATTTATGAGTCTCATCACATTTGATGAGGTCGTATGAATTTAAACTATGAAAACACTGACTTCTACCCTTAAAGCACAACTTAATGAATTAAATGTAATAATTTTTGTTGAAATCCGTGTTCTGAATTTAATTTTTTAATTAATCAAATATACAAAATTTAAGAAAAAGTTTTTACATCTGGGTTGTTTATTACGTATCTTTAAGCACGAGTTAACATGACCCTAAAAGATATTGTGTTGAAAGATTTGTGTTAAGAGAATGTGTTACTATTCATGACCCTGAAACTTCAATCTAGACTTAAAAAGAAATGTTATACACTAGATTACTTGTAAGAGTGTATTTGAGTGGTTTACCATTTTATCTATCTATCCAACAGGGGAAAAAGAGTGTATTTAGATGAATGAATTTTTGAAGACAATGCAATTTAAGATGGTAATTTAAATTTTCAAATGTATATTTTATTGTTTGATAATAAATTTGAAATTTTATATAATGAAGAGATTTCATGAAATATCATGTAAAAGTTAAATTTAAGAAAATTTTTGTCAAAAAACAATTTAGAAACTTTTAAATACCAAGAATTTGAAACGTCTTTTTTTACTTTGGATAACGCGAGTCTCTAATTGATCTCTATACTTTAAAATTTTGCAAACTGACCTCTATAAATTTCCAAATGTCTTGCCGCTCCATGAAGTAAAAGATTTGAGGTACCAAAAAATGGAACATGTGTTACCGCTCCTTTCCAAGGCCACCTTGCTGGTAGTCTAATATCTTCCGTTAGACCAATTATGTTAATTTCTGTCATATATTCAAAACAATTGAATGAATAACTTTGGAGATTAATGATAATTCACATACACTACATAATGTTTTCTCTCTCCAAAATACTATAGTGACTAACGAGATATCCAAAATTTAAACTTAAAGCAAGAGAAATTTTGTTATGGACCATGTTCATAAGTTTGTCTAGAGTGGATTGGTACTTAAAAATGTTTAAAATTACATCGTCTCTTTCCTCCTCATTTTTCGATTGAAATATCAGTTTAATTAAAACAACGAAAATAAATATATAGTTTGTATTAAATTGACATCAATCGAATCATCGTCTTAACAGTAAAGATGAACGAGTCATGAATTATTATTTAAGAATAATATCGTCGACCGTTGTTAGAATTTATGATAATTTTAAATAGTGATTGACAATAGACCTCTTCAATGTATATTTGGTTTCAATTTTATAATGGCCAAAATTGTTTCTAGAGGAGCTGCATTTCTTTTGGCATGTTTGGATGTTACAGAGTATAATTGATTTTTGCTTATAGAATGAAGTTAATTAAAATTTATAGTTTTTGTCTTCTACACAAATTTAAAATTCAACTCAGTTCTACATGAATATACGAAAACACAACTTATTTTACAACCAATTCACTTTTAATAAATTTTTGTAAGAGCAATGTTAGTAACACTCTCTTTTGAGCACTCTCTCTAGCACTCACTCTTTTATTGGGTAAAATCATTGTATGTCCCACCACCATATGTGGGTTTCATTTCCAAAGTGTAGGTCCCACATTGATTTCACCTAATAAAAGAGTGAATGCTAGAGAGAGTGTTCAAAAAAGAGTGTTGCGGGCATTCATGTTGTTTCTGTAAAATCAAACACAGAGAACCCTAAAAGGGTACGTATATAAGTAGAAGATCTCATCCACGTGGCTCCACGTCAAGATTAAAGTTCCACTTGAGAAAGGAACTAAAAAATGGCCACACAAACAAAAACACGAAATTGCACTCTCCGCCGTATAATATCCATTCAAACATTACATTTCCATAAGATAAGATTTTTGACAACATTGCCACAAAACACAATCACTGCTTGGTTTTTCTCTCTCTGTAATGAACATACATTACACAAAACAAAGGGAAAGGTTTTTCTCTGTTTTCTAAGACTGCATGAGTTGGACGAAACCTAACTGGTTTTCCTTCAAGTTCCACAGCTTGAAGTTTCACAAGAAACGAGGACAACTATGGTTATTACTTCGCCCACCGTTAATCTCATCCATTTCACCATTCCTTTTTCCTTCTCGAATAAACCTCCTTCTCAACTACGCTATCGTTGTAAACGATTAAATCTTAATTACTACCCTTCCATCTCTCAGAGGTAAAATATTGTTAGGTTTTGTATTTCATGTTCATATTTCTGTTACTGAAATGTTATTATTATTATTACAGATTTGCTTGTATAAGTTCACGATGTTCGATTGCGAATACTGATATACAATTGGAATTGGATCATGTTAATGAGGATAATATTGAAGGAGGAGGGTGTTCAATTGTTGAACAAGAATGTCCTGTGCCGATTAAAATCAATACTGATATTCTGGTGGAGAATGATTCTTTGAACTTACTCTCTGAAACCGCTTTTGTAGATACTGTCTTGACATCATTACCTGTAGGTTGTTTTTTCATAGGTTTAGGTTTTTGTTAATAATTGTTTCATTTTTTCTTATCTTTTTATGGTTTGTCATGTAGGTTTTGTCTCAAGAGGAACAGCATGTACTTGCAGCTACTCCAGCACACCCTGCTGGGTTATATGGTGGGATGTTTTTCATTTTCAACCTTAATAACTGCATCCGTAGCATACATGTTGTCTTAGCAGTTAGTTCTAATGTGATTCTTGTATTGACTTCAATAAATTATGAGTTTTCTTATGTTTCAGCAAATGTAGTGCTCTAGTTTAAAACTGTGTCTTTCTTCGGTCTTTTCTTCCCCATCCCCTAGATGAAGCGCTCGATTGAACCAAAATCCCCCTATTTACTTGTGGAATGTAAAGCATTAAAAACCGTATCCATTGCTCTATATATATGGAATCAATTGATATCGACATGGCTATTTTGTGATTTCATACCTATTAAAATGCTGAAAATCTTACATTGGTGCGGCTTGTTGGATTGTTTTACTATTAAAATTCAAAAGTGCTTTCATTTGTTTGATGTGACAATCTCATAAATGTAGTTTATAACTTCAGATGTGGTGATCTTGTTGTCTGTTCTTTGTTACCAAAAGTGTTTGATAGAAGTTATCTTGTCCAATCATCTTATTACGTGCCTTTTGCCTTGTACACTTATTGATGTTTGTGAGGCTGAATCATCTAAGCTGTTCTTAACTTGAAGGTTATCTGTTTTCAGCTTTCTATTCTAGTTGCATTGTTGCAAATTTTGTGGAGCAGCTTTGGTCTTTTGCTTGGCCTTCTGCCATTGCCTTGATTCATTCAAGCCTCTTGCCAGTTGCTGTGGTGGGTTTCTTCACTAAAGTGGCTATAATTGTTGGTGGTCCCTTGGTTGGCAAATTAATGGACCATTTACCGAGAGTTCCTGCATATAACTACTTAACTGTCATTCAGGCAAGTTATCTAATGAGCCTTATAAAATCAAGCAGGATATAGCTCTTTTTCCTAAAATCAATCATTCTATTTTCAGGCAGCCACTCAGTTACTATCAGCAGCTATGATTATACATGCTCATTCCGTGCCTCCTACTTCAGTGTCTACATTGCTTCTGCGTCCATGGTTTGTCATATTGGTTTCAGCTGGGGCTATTGAGAAGCTTTGTGGTGTGGCTTTGGGGGTTGCAAATGAGCGTGACTGGGTTGTGCTGGTACTGTCATTCAATGCTTCTCCTGTTCCCTTGACATGTAGTTTGTTATTTACAATAATTATTTATGATTCTTAGTGGTTTATTTCCACAGCTGACAGGAGTTAATAGGCCAGTCGCACTTGCCCAAGCAAATGCTGTTCTAAATCGAATTGATCTGTTATCTGAGGTAGTCTTTGCGCCAAGTTATTTAGCATACTTTTATACTTCTCAGTCCAATTTATTATTGTCTCATGAAATATTCAGGAACTTTCTTATGAAGTATCAATTTTAGCCCTGACTTTGAAACTCACAAATTTTTCAATTTCAGATAGCTGGAGCATTGCTGTTTGGAGTCCTTCTTTCCAAATTTCATCCTGTAACCTGCTTAAAAGTTGCTTCTGGCTTAATGGTGGGACTACTGCCTGTTACAGTAAGTTCTCTGTTTTTTTTTACCTCGTTCATTAACTTCCTTCAGTCAGAAGATAAATTCATTTTAATTTTTACTCATCATTCTTAATTTGCAGATTATTTTAACATGTTTAACCAACAAGCTTTCTACCGGCGTTCTTGACCGGCCTAAACCATCACAAACCTGTTGCAGATCATTTGATGAAGATTCTGCATTAGATGCTGACAGTATAGGTACTATTTAAACAGATCTTCCCATAGACCCTGAAGATTTCATACGACAGTATATGCTTACATCTATCTGGTGGAAAACCAGTTGTTAAAGGTCTGGAAGCTATCAAACTCGGCTGGAAAGAGTATCTAGGTCAGCCAGTCCTTCCTGCTAGTATTGCGTGGGTGCTCCTCTACTTCAATATTGTTCTTACACCAGGCAGTTTGATGACAGCATTTTTAACACAGCATGGTATGTGAAAATTTCCTAAATGGTCCCGTTTTTGGGAAGCTTCTTTCACTTCTAACAGATCATTTATTGCATAAAGATTATGCTGACAATGAGGGGTTTTCATGTTTTAGATTTATTTTTTATTGTCAAATCTTTCATATAAATTAGCTAATACGTGCTCAATCTCCCTTTTTTTGTTTCTTACTTATTTCAATGTTAATATTCTTTGTCTAGCACGAATGGTGTTTCCAAATATTGTTAGTTAAGGTCCACCTTGAAGTGAAGTTATGATTTTAATATGTCGTTGTTAAACCGAATGCTATACCAAACAGTAAAAAAAGAGAAGGGAAAAGGGAGTAGATTTGATATAAGATTTATTGTCGTAGTCGGCATTCTGGTTGGCCCCATTAATTGATTCTATATTATTTAAACTAAAATTCAATGTCATTCTTTATTTTCTTTTAGGGTTAATAGGTCTTTACCCCCCTGTAATATAAGTCATTTCTGGTTTTCCCCCCTGTAAAATATTTTTTTTTATTTACCCCCTGTAAAATATTTTTGTTTTGATTTACCCCCCTGATAGGCCAAACAAAAACCAATTTTTATTTTTTTTTCAAGAAATTTTCGTTTTTGTTTGGCCTATTAAGGGGGTAAATCAAAACAAAAATATTTTACAGGGGGTAAATCAAAAAAAATATTTTACAGGGGGGAAAACCAGAAATGGCCTATATTACAGGGGGGTAAAGACCTATTAACCCTTTCTTTTATCTTTCCTTTTCCTTGTTTTATTTGGGACCGAGGATTAGTTTTTTAGGTTATTGTACTAAACGTCCAAGTTTCCCTCCTCAATTGTTCTACAGGCTTACATCCATCCATGATTGGAGGATTTAGCGGAATGTGTGCTTTTATGGGTGTTGCAGCAACATTTGTGTCTTCGACTCTGGTCAAGAAATTTGGCATTTTAAAGGTATCTTTAGCTTTTCATTTTTATTTTTATATATTGCACATAAGAAAGCATGAAAATTTATTATATATAAACTATCTCATTGAAAATATTCTCTTTTCCAGGCTGGGGCAGTTGGGTTGGTGTTTCAAGCTTTATTTCTCAGCATGGCTGTTGCTGTATATATGAGTGGATCAATATCACATCAGAGTCCTCTTCTCCTTTTCTTGTTTCTGATTGTAAGTCACTAAAAAAGGTTTTGCCCTTTGATATTTGGTATCTAAGAATATAATTACAACAGCCTTGGTAGTTGCTAGTGGATTGAAATGATAGGTATAATTGAAGCCTGGATACTCCAAAATTGCTAAAATATCAGTGTTGTAGCCGTATATAATACCAACACTCATACAATACTCCTAGATCATATCTAGGGGGTATCCTCCAATTATTTTTCCTTTGAAAGATCGATGACAAATACATTTAGATACAGCTTTGATACTTTTGGGGTGCAACTACTTACCTTAAAGCTTCTTTTTTTTTGAATCAGTTACCTTAAAGCTTCTTGTTAAGTCTTATTCTCCATCATATAGCGAGAGGAATTAGAATAGATACTCCTTTAGTCATTATTTGAATAGAAAATAAAAGTGATCCAAAAGGGCAGGGAATTTGGTTGTGTGGATTGCAACCGATGAATTTTGTCCATGAAATATAGAGAAATACAAAGTTATGGGACAAGGAAAGACAAGGTTGTGGGACATTAGTAGAGATGTGCATTATATATTTGATTTTGATGGTGGTGTTGGACTTCTTGAATTGGCTGGGTTGCTCATTGATTACCAATGTTAGAAAGCTATGCTTTTTAAACTATAGGGAATGATGTAGATGAAAATGATATAACTAGTGTTAATTGTTAAATAGTAAATGTAACCAATTCAGTAGAGCCAAGAGCCCAAGACTTTTTGTCAAAAAAAAATAAAATAGCCCAAGACTTCTTTCAAGTTTCAAATAGGACTAATGATGCTTCCTTTGACATTCGAACATGGGTTTGAGAAAATTTCGTAACATTGCAGAATGTTTACAGGGGAAAGAATATATATTTTGATATGGACAAAGAATAGATATGTCTATATATGCCTTTTTGTAAAATAGTGATCATCACCTACCGATATGGTTATTGTATATTAATGAACAATAATCAAATTCTGTTTACAAATACCACATGTTTATACAAAAATACCTTTTTTCAGTTTTATGCAAGATTGTGTGAACGTATTAGGCCACGTTGCATCGTACGCGCTGCGTACAATTATCCAGGCTTCATGAATAGGAATTCAAAATCAGCTTTTACCAAATTAATTAGTGACCTAAATGATGATATGGATTGTTCAAGATAGTGCTTTTTGAATACTGGTTAGATCCATTTAAGTTCTTTGTTTTCAAATTCCATGTGCATTTGTTAGCAAACTAGACGTAGTTTGTATCAGGTGAAAACTTTGTGGAGGTTCATTGTTTTTCTAACTTGATATCTCTACTGTAAAAAGTTTCAACAGGTCATTGTAATTGACTATTTGTTAAACAAGAGCTTTGTATGAGAAAAATATTCGGATGTCTCAAATTGCATTTTTTATTCATTTTTTGAAATGTTCAAACTTGGACGTTGATGGCAAATCAGATCTTGTCAAATTTACTCACATTAAATTTGTGTAAACTATTGTGCTTGTTTCTGCAGATTTTGTCACGGCTAGGACACATGTCATATGATGTTGTAGGGGCGCAAATTATCCAAACTGGGATCCCATCATCCAAAGCAAATCTCATTGGGACTACAGAAGTTGCTGTTGCAAGTCTGGCAGAGTCTCTAATGCTTGGTGTTGCAATAATCGCAAATGATCCTTCTCATTTTGGATGTTTAGCAATGTTGTCTCTTCTATCAGTGGTTGGTGCAGCATGGATGTTCTGTAGATGGTTGTTGAATCCAACAGACGAACAAAAAAGCCTTTTTTCTTATCATCCTCAGTTTTGATATTTATGTAAGTACCCCTTGCATTTATTGTTCCTTGTTTACTACCGTATTTTTCTACGACATGTCTCAATATAAAAATATAACAAAAAATGTCCTTTTCTTGTGATCCTCAACTTTGGTATTTATGCAAGTATCTGTTGTATAACTGCATTGGTAGTTCATTGTCTGCTAGAATAGTTTTCGTGAGTCTTATTTTATAAAAAAATGTTCATGAACTGCTTACACTTGTCAGGTTGTTTTCTAACAACGATATAGGAGGAGGGGGGAAGGGTTTATGTTATATTTTTCCTTTCTTAGGAAATTTTGGAGTTTTGTTGGCTGATGACACTCTTCGTAGAGGAGAAAATATTGATTCTTTAAAAATTTCAGTAAATTGGTTGATGCAAACACCAATTCAGTCTGTATTTTTAATCGTGTGTTTATTCTCCTAACTGTGTCTAACAATATTTTATCTGACAAGTAACTTCTGTTAGTGCAGTTGTTCTGTTCCATTAGCTGCCTTGTTGCAAAGACTGTTGTTGGATGTGGACAAGAACCAAATATGTCGGAAACAATTAGCATGGTGGATGATTTATCCACCTGATACAGAAGCCTGAGATTTTTTTCCATGGCTTTGCCTGTAATTCTTCTGTAAATGGATAACATGCCTTTATATTATATTAGTGCACATAATAAATTGAGTTAGTTAGGTGTCTAGGTCTACCATGCACAAACGTTTTGTAAAGCATTTATTGTTTTCCATATTCTTTTCTAAGGTTTAGAAATGTAACAGACTTGCTGCAGAATTGTGGTGATTCTGATAGGGTTTAGTAATTCTTAGGGAAATCTCAATTGCTCACTATTATTTGGATTTGGCTGAAGGGTTCATTACTTCATTTTGAGCAGATGGAGTAGTTATGTAAGATTTTGATGAAAAAATTGGTGGGTTGGAAACTTGAAATTGTGATCATAGGTGATATGTATTTATTATTAAAACTGAAGAATAAAATTTGCACTTATTTTAATTATTTTAAAAAACTTTATCCCCACTTATTTTTCATATTAAAGGTTCAGTTTAATTATTTTGATGAACCTTGTCCCCACTTGTTTTTCATATTAAAGGTGGAGAGGGATACCTGGTTTGACATTAATAACACATTTGGTGTTTTATTTAAAATTTCAGAATCATAACTTGGATTAAAGGCATAATATAAATTGTTTATTTATCATGTTTTGAGACTCTTTTGGAAGGAAAAAAAAACTTAAGCTTTCGTAAATGTGTTTTGGATTAAATTATTTTCAGATTGATTTCCTATTACAACTTATTATTGGAATGATTGTTTTAAATGAAAAAAAAACAAAAATAACCGGAAAAAAGGCATGCACAGTAAAATGTGAATGTCCAACATTGTACACTTGATCCACCTTTTCCCATCATCTACAGTGTCTTATTTTTCTAAGCTAACACACAACAGTGTCTTCCTAATGGCCTAGATTCTCCATGGAAGACATGTATGCATAAAGTAAGGACCTATATGGCAACTCCATTTGGTTATAATTTCACTTTGATATTAGTTGTCTCAATCAGATTTTTTACTATATATTTCTGTGTCTTTCTTTTAGCTTTTCTTGGAAAAGTTGATAGTCCATGCTTACAATTATTAAGGATGGAAATGGTTCATTTCCAGGGTTCACTGTTCACTTTTATTCTCGATAAATTTCCCAGATTTTAAAGAAAATTATGTGCATAAGTTTTGAATATCCAAATCTGCAGATGATTAAACATTAAAGTTTATAAAACATCTTCATTAGAATTTAGAAGAAAAAAAAATGATTAGTCTTGTGCATATTATCCTAACTAAATTGCACAAAAATGATTAGTCTTGAATGGGCTTTTCAGGTGATGGCAATAAGGCCCAAACTTGTTTAGGTTTTGGAGCTTGAATTCTGCTCTTTACCCAAACGGTTCTGCTCATTTCTAAAGTAATTGTCCAAATTGCCCCTACGTGAGTTAACTTGCGCTGCGTGAGTTACGTCATGCTGCGTGCTGTTATTTGCCCAGGCAGAGCCTCATTTCCTCATTTTCAATCAAAACTCTCTCAAATCTCTCTCAAATTACCCAAATCCGAAATTCCTTCAACTTCAAATCAAACAACTCTCCAACAACAAGAACAAGTAAGTTTTCACTTAAATTATGTTGGTATGATAGATTTTTTTACTTAAACTAGAATTTATTAGGTTTAGTGTTTTGTTAAAATTTTAATTTTTTTTCAAGAAATGATACAGTGTTACATGTAAATCACTTATAGTGCTTAATTATTATGATGTTTAGATATTTGCATGATTATGTTAGATTTTTTACACTTAGATTAGATTTTTTTAGTTCCAGGGTTTAGTTTAAATTTTGATTTTTTCTAAGAAATCATACAATGTTACATGTAAATCACTTATATTGCTTAATTGTTTAGATGTTTGCATGTTTATGTTGTAGTTATCATTTTCAAGGTTTATGTATAAGTTGCACTCCAAGTGTTTGATGAAATGTTTGAATGAGTTTTTCATTGATTGTGTTTAATTTCTTATTGTGTAGATTTGAAGCAATGGCTGGGTGGATCAACGTTCATGCATAATTCAACGGCGGAGAACCTCAAAGGTTGAAGGTTCGGTGCCTTATTGTAACGTTAAGAGGTCTCAAGGATGAACTGAATGAATTCAACAAAGGAGTCAACCCATGAGACACAAGGAGGGTGGAATACGTTCAGTATAAACGTCCAACGCTCGACGAGGGGAGAGTATCATTCAGTTGGGTGGAATTAACGAACGACGAAAACGTGACGAGCATGTTTTGGGACCACAACATATTCCAGTGGATCGATATGCGAGTAACGTTGCTGAGATCAACTGAAGATATTATCAAGAGTCTGATTCCGCCAAAAGATCGTGATAAGGTAGGGAAATGCACCTTCCAACTACAACAATTGTCTTCCTCTGAATGAGGTAATTCAAACTTGTTAAACGACAGTTCCCAAGCATTCACCCGGAAGTGTTATTGTTTCATTCAAAAGATTAAATTCTTATTAGTTTGGTTTAGATGAAGGTGTTGAAGTGTCAAGGACTGAACCTCATTATTTTGGCACTTGAATGCCATCATCTAAACCAAACTAACAAGAATTTAATCTTTTGAATGAAACAATAAAACTTCCGGATGAATGCTTGATAACTGTTGTTTAGCAAGTTTGAATTTACCCCATTCAGAGGTAAGATAATTGTTGTAGTTGGAAGCTGCATTTCCGAACGTAATGTAATGTAATAACATATATAGTTGATATACATGTTGTTTATGTAATGTAATGTAACTTTTATTCGAATTCACGCTGAGTTTAATTAGGTTTTTTTTCGATATTTTTTAAGACGTAACTTTATTCGAATTTATTCAATACGCAATTTTTATTTGAATTAATGATGAATTTATTCTAATTTATTTATTTACTTTATTGGAATTTATTAATTAAATACGCAATCACAAGACAAATGCAAAAATTAACAAAAGCGTGTAAAAACCATTTACAATGCATGAACAACCGGCCACAGTAGCGTGACTTAACTCAGGCAAAGTTTAACACTAGCGTGAGTTAACTCATGCCAAGGTTAACACTAGCGTGACTTATATCACGCTAGGTTGGCCGACGGTATTTGTTCAAGAACACGTTTTTTTGAAGTTGGTCAGTTATTCCACCTTCAATTTAACTCATTTCTACATGTTTTTTCTACTCTTTTGACTGCATTTAGTACTAATAAAACCTATGGTACCCATTTCTCACTATAAATACCCCTCCAAAACTCACTATTTCCTCACACCATACCTTTTCTTCTCCTCCTCACTCTTTCACCTTTGTAGTTTTAGTTTTTTTTAGCTTTTTTGGGGGCTAACTTAGTGGTAAAAAAGGGTCAAGGAAGGCGGTAAAATAGGTCAACCGACTTGGGGCACAAAGAGGTCAACCATTGGGGTAAAAGTAAATCTCCTTCTTTTTACCGTGGGCAAAAAGACTCTTTCTTGGGGTATAAAAAGAACCAGATTTAGATTTACCCCGAAGGGATAATGTCTTTTTGCCCCGAGAAGGCTGGTCTCTTTTCCCACCGACCTTGATCCTCTGTTACTCTTAAGTTGGTCTATTTTTATCTCAAAGAAGCATATTTATTTTATTCCAATAAAATGTATCAAATTATGTATTATGTAATTGCATCAAAAAATTAATAAAATGAAGTTTTATTATGTAATTGTTGAGAATTTATATTACCATTTAAATAAATTCGAAATAAATTGCAAATTATGTAACGTGAGTTAACTCACGCTTCAGTAGTTGTAAATTAACACTAGTGTGAGTTAACTCATGTAGCGTGTTTTAACTCACATGCATTTTACACTGGCGTAACTTAAGTTACGTAAGAGCACTTTGGTCATTTCATTTGGAAACGAGCAATACCGTTTGGGTAAAGAGCAATTCTATTGGAGCTTTGAATTTTGTTTGTCTTGTGATGAAAACAATACAAAAATTAAGACTAAAAATAACACTATATTAGTAGTAGGATTATGCCATATTAACGCCGTTGCGTGTAAACTTGGTTTTGACTATTTGGTGAACAAGAAATGACATCCATGAACGGCACGTATCCGTCACGCTGAGCAATTTCTTCCAACAAACAACGGAATCATATATCAAACCAATGGTACGAACTATGGTCAACTTGATGAATGTTTAGATTATTTGCTTTCATAGGTTGTTTTCGGATAGTATTTGGGTGACATAGTTGGGTGACATTGGTCAATCACAATGTCACAATGTTTGTGTTTCTCTCTCTTTCACAAGCATTGTGACATTGTAATTTACCAATATCATCAATGTCACTCAACTCTATGTCACACAAGTACTATCCGTTGTTTTCATATACTTGTAAGAGTTTTATGAACTCGTAGAATTCTTTTTTAAGTAGCTTTGAGCCCTAAGATATCTGTTGCTTTGGAGTGGAGCACAGACCTTAATCTTTTGGGTTGGTTTTATCACTTCCAATTAAACCCTTAAACAAACTTGATTATAAAAATGTTATTTTGATAAAAATGTTATTTTGTTAGTGTTATTAAAAAAGATAAAAATTTTATATTATATTTGTTTTACAAATCGAACCAAAATAAAAGATTCCATAAGACCTTTTGGAGAGCATAAGTTTTACAAATAGAACCATATTTCAACATTGGAGAGGGTGATCATGTCATATAGACCCCATTGTTTCCAGGTTTGAGCAATCATGATAAGTAAGCTGGCATTGGACGAGGAGAAGTTTTGAAATTGATTGTTTTTTTCTCAGTGGGAAATCTTTCTGCATCTAGTGGAGGGAGATAAGGTTCTTCTAAATGACGAACATGATTAAAGAAACATTATTCAATCACTTGCAGTAGAAGTTGTTGAAGGGCGAAGGGAAAAGTGTCAAAGGAACAAAGACATATTTAGAACTTTTGACACCACCATAGTTGTGGTCTCGATTTTGGGAATAAGAGGAAGACATGTTCTGAAAACAGGGTTGACTGTTTTCAAATGAGAATGAAACTTGAAAAATATCAAGAGGAGAATGAAACTTCAAAAGATCAAGAGGCAACAAGTGAATAGCAAAGTAAGGAGCACAAGTTTCAACTGAAACTGTTTATAAGGAATAGTTAACCTAATGCTTAGGATGAGATATCTATTAATTAGTTTGAAAATCAAGGTTATCATGGTAATGGATTCTAACAGCTAGTTTTCTATCTTACGGCACCATGATGACAATGTTTGTGCGTGGTTATTTTAGTTTACTTCTCACCATCTCATCACTCAGAGCTAATTGATAATGTAATGCAGGGAGACATTTGTTTACACCTAAAAATAATTCTCATGTTGAAATTGATATGCAAATTTTTCTCGACCAACCGAGCGTTATCACAACCAACCGAGGGTCGGCCAAATTCTTCTCAAGTATACTAAAGAGTACAAAGGTCCAAAAGACATTAAACTTGGTAAAAACTTAGTGGAATTGGACAATAGCACATTTAACTCATGCTTCATGTATGTAGCGCCTCTGACCGAAGAAAGCGATGAGCACATATACACATTTTGTAGAATGCTGCACAAATATGGATGTTGTCAACAGATCAAAATGTGAAGTGGTAAGCTGCAACTCAGACGTGGGTGCCACATAACCCCCTCATCGAGGGAAAAATAACGCATTACCTACGTAAATATACGAGCGAGGCAAAACTGTGAAGATAAACATTGAACTTGTTCAATTCATCAACACACATAACCAATCAAACAAATCATTTTACACATTTTTATTGCCTTACCTTTCTACATTTATCTTTACTTTATTAATTTCTTAGTATAGTCGTTCAAAACCTAAAAAATATTGTATTAAACACTCTTAGAAAAGGTTAAGGAACCCACAGTTGAGGGAAATAGTTATTTTATCGACGTAATTGATTGAAGAAAGAAAATCATAATACAGGACTATTGACCGATACCCTCGTCTCACTTTCAAATTTGACAACACCAATTAAAAAGTGAACTGAAAAGGGTATGACATGTAGTGTGTCCCTATACTTTTTTATTTAATAAAATATATCAAGTTTGATAGGATCACAATGGACATCAAATTCAAAACTCTCATTCAATAATAACGTTGTTAGATTTAAACTAAGAACCTTTGATTAAATTAGAAAAGACTTAAACAATCTTATTCAATCACTTTTGAATGATATTACTTTCGAACCATGTGGACATGAAGTTAAAAATACCAATATGTTGAAGTATATCGGAACATGTGTCATCAAACCCTTAAAAATGTAAAAAATATTATTTTCAATGTAATTTTTTTTTAAACTAGTGTCTTAAGTGTGTTAGTTAACATGACCCTAATTTTTACTATTTAGCTTCAAATACAAAGTTATAAATCCAACAATTTACTTAAGACTTAACTTTTCCATCAAAAAGTACTTAATTTTTTCAATTATTGTTAAAATTAACAATGCTTTTAAGTTCTAACAATTTTATATGTGTGTATAGTCGTGCCATTGCCATGTTACATAAAATATGTTTGGTTTCATAGTATAGTGTAGTATAAAAACCAGATTAAAAAAGAACACTGCAGTTGGCCTGGCCTTTTTAAGGTAAACAAACACGAACTCATTTCCCCAAACTAAAAAGAATTTCCACGGAACAAAGCACCACACTGCCCCGAGGCACCTTGGAAAGAGACATTTCTAGATCTACATCCCACTCGAGACTTGGGTGAAGACCATATACCAACAATATTAAACCCTTAACCCTCCATCAATCCCCATATCTTATCATATTGCTCAACTTTTTCTCAACTTAAAGCCCTCCCTCCTGCTATCCCTTATTAAAGACTCATTTATAAAATGTTGTTACTATCTTCGGACACATCACATATTTATGGTTCAACTTATTTTTATTCGAGTATTTCCAAACACAAACTATTTTAGTCTGAATTATTTTTAATCAAAATCAATTCTCTCCACCGAACAGTCAAATGAAGTACATACACTTATCGTTCAACATTGACTTAAATAAAATATTTTTCATTGAAAGAATCTATAGAAAAAAATACTATAACCATCAGAACCATGTTTGTTTTGGGAACAGAATGAAGAACACTTTCCTTGTCTAAACTTAGCCACATTATCATGCGTCAAAGGACCTCAAACCCAAAACAACTTCCTCATCATTTCCAACAACCCTCTGCCCCCACACATCACCATTTTTTTCATTTCGATAATAAAGTATGAAAACCAAGAAACCTAGACATAATACTAAGAAAAATGAATCAAACTCTAGTTGAAAAAGAAACTTATTAAAACACACATAGGTACTCTCTCTCTCTCTTTCCCTTCAATAGTCACGTTCCATGATATTACATCACTACTTAATAATGTTCTTCAAGCTTATCCAACCAAGTAACCCACGAATGTTTATACTTTCTAATTTCTAATTCTATAGTACTAATTTCTGTGTATAGTAGTAATAATTAGCAATCAATACTGGTATAACACTACTAGTGTCTCAGTCTTTTTGAAGAAATGATAATCGTAGACTTAAAATATACAACTTTTGGAATAATTCTTTCTCATATTTTCATCGTATTTTCCCCTCCGTTCTAATTTATAATACGTTTTGAGCATTTCACATGTATTAAAAAACATAATTAATTTTGTATGAAAAATATATATTATAAGTAGTTTTATAAAATTGTTCTTAATAAATGATATAGATTAGATAAATGAAAGAATTAAAAAAAAGTAAATAGTTAAGAATATAATAAAAAAATGTAACATTAATATTTCATTAGTATTTTAAATCGACTTATAATTTGGGAGTTTTTTCTAAAAGCAGTTTATAATTTGGGATGAAGAGAGTATTATAGAGAATCCATAATTCCATACCCATTTATATTTTGGAAAATGTTAATGAATGCTCTTGAAGCATTGATAAAAATATTAAAAGAAATAAGTTTTTATAAAAAAAATGGATAAATGTTAAGACAAAAATAACTTTTATTTTCAAATCAAATTTCTTTTAATGAATTCTTTAGCTAATGTCCACACACTTCAGCAAAATTTATGCTTCTAAATATAAAAATAATTGATAAAATTTTGGAATTTTTTTTTTTTTAATGTTTTAATGTATTAGTTACACAACTCTTAATATAAAATTTCTATTTTAATCTTAACGTGTTTGTTAGCATTTCGCAGTAGGTAAAAAAATATGGAGTGAGAGAAATAATAAAGGAAATGTTAACCAGTGCTCAGAGCATTAGTTAAGGAATTATAAAAGGAAATGTTTGTTAACCAATGCCCCGGAGCACTGTAGTAGTTAAAAA
>Ga0315915_1004794_pt1 | contig 17003 bp, 9 predicted proteins | sample MpolbnodulesMG_FD_207738 | JGI IMG/M metagenome (GOLD analysis project Ga0315915, IMG submission 207738) | Medicago polymorpha root nodule microbial communities from Los Angeles, California, United States - branched nodules | ecosystem: Host-associated > Plants > Roots > Nodule | place: USA...
AGTTTTACTACCTTGGAATCTATATTTGACATGTTAGTCTGCAAGGCAGAACTTTTCCATCAATAAAATCGGACGACCTGCAGCCAAAGAACATGAATCAGAGAAATAGCAGAGATCTTTGTATATCCAATCAAGTGGGGGGAAAAGTTTTTTGGTCTGGATTGATTTTCAACATATGAGCTGAAAACTTATCCAACCCAGTGGGGAAAAAGATTATTTGATTTTTGGTTCGGTCACTCTGGTTTGGATATCATTGGTTTACGAATGACCTAACTAGAAAGCATGCTCCATAGTCCGTACAATAAATAGAAAGAATTCCAACAAATGTTGATGTGTGACCCGAGTCGAGTGTTCTACACACATATATGCCTTTTAGTAACTAAAATCTACTACTCTTTCCATTAATCTTAGCGAATTCATTATTTTACCAACCCTGAAAGAAAAAAAATTAAACGTATTGTAGAGGATTGTCTCCATTGAGAAAACTACAATTCTAGCCGGTTTCATTCTGAACCCTATTTTTTTCTATAAAAAAAAGAAGAAGAAAAAAAACTCAGGGAAGGGGGAATTTTTTTTATTAATTAGTGACAATAATGGCCATTTTCACAACTGTCCTCGAGAGGATTCAAACTCAGTACCTTGAATCCTATTTTTGTAAACGGTGAGAGAGAAAAAAAATCATGGTCACTTGATCTTTAAATTTTAATAGAAAATATAATTTGCATACCGTTCCTTAAAATACCAGAAGCGCGTGCAAAATGTTGACAAATTCATGGTCTCACTTCCTCTCACCAAGCGCACTAGCTTTGCCATTAATTCAGAGACATCAGAGTCGGAGCTACTGTCTTGAGAAATATATATGTCATATCCGAGAACATGCAGTCTGGCCCAACAAATATTAAAACCAAACTGGTCATTGGAAGCTTGATCTTGAGAAAACCAGTACATATTACTGGATGCAGGAAAGGGTAGGCATGAACCAGCCATGTCCTTATGTAATAGGTGTTGTGAAAGAAGAGAAACAAGTTTCGTATCTTCATCATGAGAACCATCACGACTGAACCATAAAGCAAGTGAAAGTCTTTCCCCATCAGTTATCTGTCCAAAAGATAGCTTCATGTCAGAAATAAGATGGCCATATATTTCAGACTCAAACCTTCATCTTCATGTGTGATGTGATCAATAGGTGTAAATCATCTTTTGATGATTAAATTTACACACTCGTCTCGCAGGAATCAAGATGGTTATATATTCTATAACAAACCTACCATGTTCAGAGAGAGGGTTAAGAAAAGATGGTTATGCTTAATGCTATGCTCTAAAAGGTGGTAACGTCAAAGTGGTAAAGTAACATCACTATTTGAAATTATGAAATTTGATCATTTCCTATTTGCTAATTGTCAAAGGTGACAAATGGTTCAATGATCTTTAAATATTTTTTATCTATCAGTACAGATTGATTTCTCATTACAAAAGAAAAAGGTAAATTGAAGTTTGATCTATGTAGCTAACCCCGCTTAAAGGGATAAAACTTGGTGATTGCTGAAGTTGGGTATTATTTATACAATAATATGCCTTAAAAGAAACATGCTAGGAGGGTGGAAAGAAGGGCTAAAGTGATATTGTTCTGCATATTCTAATCATATCAAGCACACTAAGGCTTTGTTTGCGAGTTGGGTTTTGGAGGGGAAGGAAAAGCTTATGGAGAGGTAAACCCTTGTTTGCGAATTTTAAAAAAACAAGGGAAAGGTTTTGAGGGGTCCTTAAGAGCTTCATTTGTCTAATTTTAAAATTCCCCCAAATTGGGGGGTTTTGGGGGTTAAACATACAAATTGACAATTTTACCCTCATAAAAATTCAAAATTCCAATTTTAGACATGACCAAATTATTATAATATTTTTTTTTTACAAAAACAATTTATTCAAAACAATTTATTTTTGCAAAACAACTTATTATGACCTCTTTTCAAAAAACAACTTATTCAAAACAACTTATTTATACAAAAATACTTATTACGATCTATTTTTCAAAAATAGCTTATTCAAAACAACTTATTTAAGCAAAACAGCTTATTCAAAACAGCTTATTTATGCAAAACACCTTGTTACGATCTCTTTTTCAAAAATAACTTATTCAAAACAGCTTATTTATCCAAAACAGCTTATTCAGACCTCTTTTCAAAAAACAGCTTATTCAAAACAACTTATTTATGCAAAACACCTTATTACGATCTCTTTTTCAAAAACAGCTTATTCAAAACAGCTTATTTACGCAAAACAGCTAAATATGACCTCTTTTTTAAAAACAACTTATTTATCCAAAACAGCTTATTAGGACCTCTTTTCAAAAAACTGCTTATTAGACAAAATTACTGAGGTGAGGAAACAGTGTCAACCGCAATTTTTGTGCTTACATATTTCTCGAATAAAAACCATATATTCTCTCCACGTATTTTGTATTCATGGTCCCACTATGAGGTATCCCTTGGATTTGTTAAGTCATAAATCATTCTTTTAGAATGCTAAAAGAAGAGCCAAACAAATTCCAACATAGATGTGGCTACCAAGTAAAAACAAGAAAGAAAGGGGTGCATTTGATTTATACCTCATCAACAGAATGAATGTTCCTGTCGTCAGCCGTGTACATCACAGCATCCTCAGAAAGAAAATAAATTAGAAAATCAGTTGTTAACAAGTTTAAAGAGATAAAAACTGTGAAAAAAATGTTCATTTCCAACTTTGAATTACAACCAAACACATCATATAACTCACTATTGAAATTTACAAAACATAATCTGCCATCAATCATTCATAGGAATGCTGAAGTAGATTTAGTTACATTGAAAAAACAGGGGGGAAATCATCAGAGGATAAAACTCACTCCAGCAGCAGGCATAATTGTTGCCGATTCACCATCTTGGAAGTGAAAAGGTCCACCACTGAAATCAACTTCTGACATGTCTTTGTGTGATGTTTGGTTCAACTTCAAATTCAAATTCAACACAGGTTGTGCTTACTAGTGAACTAGCATATGATAAACTAATCACGTCACATGATATTATCAAGAATATATTGTATCATATTTTTATCAAAGTAGTAAAAATATCGTTCCATAGAAAGTTGTTGTAATTATTGATTCTCTTTTCAATTGTGATTAGCTGAAAAGTTCGGTTTTAAAAGTTTTAGAAAAATTGGTTGAAATAAAATAATAAAAAGCACTTCGGGATTATTGGTTCATCCAAACCTATATCTAAATCTTATGTTAAATCCGTTTCTAAAGACAAGTTTCTCTAAGGCGTTTCAAGGTTCCTCTCGAAATCAATGAGTGTGTTTCAATAACAATCACGCCTATTCTCATGGTTGATTGTTATTGAAACCCATTAAGAACGAAACTTTTAATGTCTCAAGGTTCACTAGATTATTCTCTTGTTTCGTAAACTTTGTCTAATCTCACTTGTTCCAATACTAATCTTCTTCTTTCGATACTTCAATTTGTATTTGAAATATGGATTAAGAACGAAGATATTAGATTAGAAAATAGATTTACATAAAATTAGGGTTCTAGGCTTGGTTTGATAGGATTAGGTCATTAGACTCATCCAACAATCCAAAGACAAAGACATTTACTCACTCATGTTCATTGTAGACAAAGAGATTAAAGAGGTGGAGAAGAAAGACATAAAAGTAAACGGTTGAAAATAAAAGTGCAAAATTGTAAAGAACAAGAAGAATAAAGAACAAGAAAAATAAAGAACTTTGATTCCAAAGAAAATAATTGTCACAAAGAATTCTCAAGGTTCAAAGATGATTTACATGTCCGATGGCTCCTCAATTTATAGCAAGAGGAACAACATAAGTTTGCACTAAATCGGAACGTAAATCTGCACTAAATCAGCACATAAATATGCACTAAATCTGCACCAAATCAACACATAAATATGGCAGAATTTTCCTCTTTTTAGCTTTTTTCTCAAACAAGCTTTAATCATGCATCTTAATCCATTCTTTTGCACAAAGACTCGATCTTTCATCATATTTGATCCTGAAATAAAAACAAACAAATTTGAAGTACCAAAGTTCTAAAAAGAAATTAAAACACATAAAATTCTACTAAAATAAACACTTAAAAACCACCTAATTATTGACTTATCAATGACAAAAAGATCATATGGACATATAATAATATATTATAATATTAAAATATAAGAGAAAATCACAACTTTCACTCACAATAGAAGAATAATGAAGAGAAATGTAGTACCACAGGTACCATACGCGTACATAGTAAGGGTAAGTACTCGGCACGGGTACTTCACCTTTTTAGACGTAGTCGTGCTTCAGAGATAAAAAGTGGTTTTATTTTTTAGTGGATATATAAAATGGTGGTTTAAATGGTTGATATATTACTTACATATCTTTCATGAATTAAAATAATTTCAGAACTACACATAAGTGTAAGCGGTTTGGACAAAACCGACGAAACCAAAAGTCCAAACTAAATCAAACTGAAAAAGTATCTCACTTTGTCTAGTTCGGTTCAAAACCGAACCAAATCAATCTAAACCGATCTTGTTTGGTTCGATTCTCGGTTTTTCATTTTGAGATCCAAGGAACCAATGAACCGAACTGATGGTAACTTCACTCCCCATTTTAATAATATTATCCCTCCTCACACACTTATTATCATGTATGATTGAAATATTTGAGTTTGATGAATGATGGATGAATGGATCTTAGATGTAAGAAATATTGAGTAATGTTAGTTATAAAAAGTTGTTAGAAAAATAGAGAATATGAAAAAAAAATACAATATAAAATACAAAGTTCCATGAAATATTTTAGTATGATGTATATGAAATACAAATTTGTGAGAATATGTTTTTTTTTAATTGCTTTTTCAAATAAACCGATCCAAATCGAACCGAACAGATTTGTTTGGTTCGGTTCCTTTTGTGAAAAAGAGTGAAAACCGAACCAACGATTATTTTATCGGTTTGGATGTGCAATTCTTGTAAATGAGTAAAATTTATCTTCAATGTTTTTTTACAAAAACAAAACAATATTCATTCATCCAGATTGAGAGTACATCAGATAAAATAACATGTTCAACATCGTTAAAAACATAAATGATGAATCTGCGAACAAACTCACAACACTCAAGTTAATAGCATACAACAACAAAATGCTTACAAATAATATGATAAATTCTAAGTATTGAAATACTCATGCTTCCGGATCTGCAACGTCGGCGTCCAAATCATTGATTGAAATTGTAATTGACTAAAGTTGATCTTTCAATAAGAATCAAACGAACACTGTAACAAAACGCGAAATCAAACGCCACACAAGACGACAAACAACACAGCGCCACACTCAGACGACGAAATCACAAAAAATACAAAATGAAAAATTTGATATGTGTGAAAACCACTTATTTAAATTAAAAAGAAATGGAAAAAAGATGCAAATGAGTGATTCAGATAAAAAAAAATACATAAAATCACCCCTCTTCGATAAATAGAGAAAAAAGAAAACTTAAAAAAAAGATGGAATTTCTCTAAAAAAAAACTAGGGTGGGCCTTAATGTTATCATTAAGTATTTTATTTTCGAACGGATCGTTGTAAGTGTTAAATACATGCTACAGTTGAAGTCTGAAGACAAACTTTAGTTTTTTTAAAGAAGTAGGAATTACTTCTGACGTCCAAATAACGCCTGATTAGAAGTGCATTACCAATAAACATTCTAAAAGGGTGTCCCAAGAAGAACCCTTTCTTTTGTAGTCCATTGAATAAAATGTAATTTGACCAGAGACATTGAGATCACTGGTTTATAAAACCACACGTGAATGACACGGTCTCTTTTTGTTTAACTAAGGTCCTAGTTTAAATTCAAGTTTAAACATTCAGCAAAACTAAAATTCTTAGGAAGAATTTACCGTCCATTTAAATCCTACAATGCTCGAATAATTAATCTCCTCAATTGCACGCACGTGCGGAGAATACTAAAAAACCCGTGGGCTCCCAATTTTGTAAGAATTCATGCCAAGATGATGGATCCTGCCGTAGGTGCCTATACATGATCTCCGGGTAAACAATTATGAACAGGTACCATAGGCTTAAATAATGGTCCATTCCTGGGAAAATCATCTTTCTTTCCCTGCGTTTACAACAAAAAAAGACTATAGGCAGCTTAATATTTTTCCACCATGTTCTAACTTTATGGAGGATAATATACCCACGCATGCATATTGTCCCGAAAGGAACTATAATTTGTTCATGATTAGAGGAAGAAGAAGAGAGAAGAGAGAAGGCGTGATTGTTACGAAACACTGAATCTATAATTTATCGAGTTGACTCGAGTCAAACTTTTAAGGTCTCAAGGTTCACTAGAATATTCTCATGTTTCGTAAACGTTTGGAGATAAATAAAATGACACTGAATCTATAATTTACCGAGTTGACTCGAGTCAAACTCGTCAAACGTTCAGATTTTACCATAAATTGAGTTTATCTCCGAGTTGACACGATTTTGGTACCTAAAAACGTAAACTCGGCGAGTTAACACTCGATTTGTGGAACATTGCATGGCACAAGAACACTTTTTAAGGACGGAGATTATTTCTTTTTGTCGTCTTTCTTTCTGTAGAATATTAATTGGATTTGGATGCAATCCAAGGAAAAATGGTAATGGCCAAGAGCTTTAGGAGTTGTTTGTTTCCACCTTAAAGGTAAATGAATCAACATTTGGTCCATTGTCATCGTCATATCTTGATACCTATGATAGTTGAAGATTAATTCCTCGTGTTTTTGCTATGACAATGAAATGATTCAAAAGATGCAATGTTTAGTGTCTCCTTAGTATTGATTAAACACGATGCATGGTGTAACGCTGTAACTAAGTAAACAATGTTTTGAACTAACAAATTAGCTAAAATAACAGTAGTAAAACTTTAACTCTCTTATTATTGTTGAAGCTAGCTACATGAAAGTTTACAATTTCTAACCAGTTTCTTCACTATAGTCCAGTCAAACAATGTTGATGCATGCATCAACAGACACGACCTTTGCTTGGAGCACATAACTGACAAAGAGAGGCTATATATCATCACTGTTCTGAATTTCAAACTTTTGTCATTTGCAAAAACATTTTGACGACAACAGGCAAAACAAAGGCTTGCAGTATTTCATAGTATTCACTTGATAATAATCTAATGTGCATAACAACTAAATTCATGATAAATATTGGGAAAACCTGGAGTTGCACTCCTCATCATCTCTCCCCCTAAGCATGCTCACTTGAATAATGCTATTGAAGCAAAAATTAAAAAAGGGAACTTGCTTGCTGATTATTCATACTACTCACTCAATTATACATTATATAAAGATTCTTGCATTCTCCAGTAAGGCAAATGAACTAAATTGCTTAACTTCAACACTTAGTCTTCCCAAGCAGCAATAGCAGCCACGATCCCAGAACCAATTAAAGCAAATGTATTCATTTTCTTCCGAGTTGGAAAGTCTTCTGCAGAAAATTCTGGATGCGAAATCAACATAACTCAAAAGTACATAATTTAGACCTCTGGTTTTCCCTCTTTCTGCAGTCTATGGTTGACATGTTGGTCTTCATGGCATACCCCTTCCAACCATAAAATTGGACAACATGTAGCCAAAGAACACGAATAAGAGAAATACCATAAATCTTTTACTCGTTGTATAGCCAATCAAATGGTTTTTTGGTTTGGATTGATTTTCAACCTATGAACCGAAATCTTATCCAAACCAGACTAGAAAGCATGCTCCATAGTCCCCACCCCCAAGTGGACATGGGATTAGATCCCTCGGATTACTTAATTTTGGGCTGGATACTGAGTTTTAAAAAAAAAAACACATGGTTTATAAAGAATTTACCTCATTTGCAAATTTGAATTTAATATCATACAATATAATAAAACAAGTTGGTTTTTGGACAATTGTAACTTTTGTCGTCTTCTAAGATCATCATCCTTCCTAGTTTAAAAAGAAAATGACTATCCTGCCTTAATGCTCTTTCTAATTATTGATTAATAAGGAAACTATTGTTTTTATTTTTGAAGACTTTGTATTTTTTATTTATTATTTTTGCTATTAATATTTCATCAATTTCCTTTTATTTATTCAATAATAATTTAATTTTTTAATTATAATTAATTAACCCCTAAATATATTACAATTAACTAAGAATATGCACGCTATTGGAACGTCAAAGACAAATGCGTGTTTTCATTGTACTGATGCATGACTTCATTCATTCCTTTACTTAGTTAGTTCTCCAACACATACACTGCTTCTACCAAGCTGCTCAATTCTAAGTTACCAAAGAGTTTATAGGGCCCGTTTGGATTATGCTTATTTTGAGCTTATGCAAAATAGTCTATGCAAATAAATAAGATCTTATATTAATTTATAAGTTTTCACTAACGAAAATTGTATCTTTGTAATCAGTTTTTCCAGGGCCATTCTTTCACATGTGCAAAGAGCTCTACGGAGCCGGACCTCCAATTTATGAGGGCCTCAATTATTTATAGGGGTATGAGTATAATTGTTGGGATGTAGGATAATTTTTTTTTTGTTATGTTGGTCCAAATCAAACACTTATTATTTGACAAAAATAAAGAGTAAATAAACAAGTTAGGCCAAACCCACACACATCTGTCAATAAAAAAAATTCAACAAAACAAATTATAATCAAAATAATTCTTATTGTTAATTTGTAATTGTTTAAATTATAATTAATTTTTTTTATTACTTGCTCAAAATTAATTTTTTTTATTAGTGACCAATTTTTAATATTAGAGTCGAGACTCCAATTTTATTGGAACGGCCCTGAGTTTTTCATAAATTAAATTTTCAAACTTATGAATAATATATAAAATCTTATTTATTTGCATAAGCCGTTTTGTATAACCTCAAAATAATCCTAATCCTAATGGGGCCATAACATAACAAATAAAGTAGCTGACAATGGATCGACTCGTAAGTCGTAACATATAGAGACTAAAATAGTTGACAAATTACAAATTGAGTTCATAGTATAAGCTAAAATTTGCGATTGTGCTAATATATCATTTTAAATTATTCTAAAAGAATTTTTTAATTAACACTTAAACGTTTCAAATAAGGTAATCTATATCTATCCTTTTTTTTTTTAGGGAATCTATATCTATCTATATTATAGTCTGAATAATTTTTGTTTTAGATGGAGAATAGTTTGAATAATACGTAGCCGCCTATGACATCGACCCCTCCACATCATCACTCCTACTAATCCTCGCGCCATCCCCTGTCTCTGTCTACCAGTCTAAGGAGGGCACAAAACGACCTTTTCGGCCCGTCCACTCCCTGTCGGTCTCCCTCCCTGCCCTAAGTTTGTCAAGCCTCTCAAACATATCTTCACAACATTTTAAAAAGCAAAAAAATCAATGATTTTTGTCATAGTGACATTGTGGAAACTACCACATTTCAAACATAACAGTTAAATTTCAGCAGTGTCATTTCAATCTGTAAACTACCACATTGAACTCAAACTCACTATAATCAACATTAACAATTCAATTTCTAACTAATTTCATCATTAACAATATAAAAAAAACAAATTTTCATTTAAACATTTTATCAAACACCTAAATTGCAACTTTCAATCAACATAAAATCTAACAATTTCTAAATCCCAAACTACCACATTAGACTCTAAAAAACATCTAAACTACAATTCCTAACTTAATTCATCACTAACAATCCTAAAAACTAACATGCAAACCAAATTTTTAAAAACCAAAAAATCTAAAATTTCTCTTAAAAAAACCAAAATTTATACCAAAAAAAGGCAATGCAAACACTTGCTAGATGAAACTTGATGGGAGAGCTGGACCACTGTGTCCTTGGCAGCAAATTAGGCTAGAGAAAGAGAAGCTTGCCAGTCACAATTGGACATCATTGTGGAGTGGTGATAATCCAAGGCAAAGGTATCAGATAAAAAACAACTGCAGAATCAATGTGGATGTTGATATATATATTTAAGCAAACATGTCCATGCAGATTTTGGCAGTTAACTGGTAAGTGTTTTATTTTTATACTTTTTTGTTGGTTTGGATTTCAACTTGAACATGTTTTATTTTTAGACTTATTCTGGTGTTTTGGATATTTGAACTAGAACATGTTGGATTTGAATGCAACAGGAATGTCATGTATGCATGCATGTTCAGCCCTTGCATTGAGAGGTTTAAAGTCAGAAGACCATTGTCATGCTTGGTTGACCCTTGGATCATATAGGGCAACATACAACTACTTCATTCAGCCAGTTAATTTCCAAATATATTGGGAACCAACTCCTTATGACAAACCTGTGCCACCAAAGGTTAAAAGGGCTTCAGGAAGACCAAAGAAATGTAGAAGAAAGGATGGTAATGAGTAACCTGTTTGTGGGAGTCAGATGAAGAAGACCTACAATGACACTCAATGTGGAAGGTGTGGATTGCTTGGTCATAACGCAAAAAGTTGTATGAAGCAAGGTGTTAGTAGGAGACCAAAGAGCTGGATTGATGCTGGCAATGTAGATGTTGTGGATGAAAATGCTGGGAATGCTCCTAACTCTACGCCAGAAAATGTTGTGCCTGGAAATGCTCCTAACTTTGTGCCACAAAATGTTGTGCCTGGAAATGCAGAAATTGCAGGAAATGTTGTTGCAAATGCTGGACATGTATGACTCTTAAATTTTAAGGATTAATTTGGCAATTAGTATATTAATTGAAGGACTGATATGATTGATTATGTTATGATTTTAGGGACTAATTTGATTGAATTTACAATTTCAGGGTGTTGCACCAAGGAGGTATGACCTTAGAGGATCGGTTTTTTCAGCTAATAGGCCTAAGCAAACACCAATGACGAGTCCTGCACCAGCTCATCCAACTCCTGCTGGCATAATTATGGTTCCATATCCAACCTATGGTCCACCCGGTTCGACTCAACCTACTACATTCATGGAGTTTATACCAACTCCCGAATTTCCAAAGAAGTGATGTTTCGAGGAGTTTAAAAGATGTTTTGGATGCTTGTAATATTTAGGCTTATTTGAATTATGTCTCATAGTTAGGTTTCTTTTTGCTTATCTTTATTTAAGACTTATGACTTGTTAATGCCCCATAGTTGGGTTGCTTTTTCCTATGTAATTTCTCAGACTTATGACTTATGACCTATGACTTTTGTCTATGTAATATTTTAGTTTTAATTTGTGTGTTCTGGCTTTTTTAGTTTATTTTGTACACATATGTTTCAAGGATCAATTTGATATCTGATTAAACAATTCAGGGACTTATTTGATGGTTTTTTAATATAACGTAGGGATCTATTTGATAGATAGGGAAATAATTCAGGGACTAATTTGATGGTAATATTATTACAGAAATGTTACATTCCTCAATCATCTTCAACCTCTTTTCATTAGAACTTTACCAGAGGGCAAGCATAGAACGGCCTTCCTGGGTTTTTTGAAGTATTGGATTTTCTAACAACGCAAATTCTAGGACACCAACATTCAAGCACTCTCACAACACCATTAAGCTTGAAGCTCTACTTTCATAACTGTTTTTTCCCATATTCCCACCCCCATCATTTCAAATTCAATTTCAATAGTTTTGCTTCAAGAAATTTTGAGGATTTTGGCTTTCAGATTTAATACCAAAAAATTAGGGTTTGAAGTTTTTTGAATTGGAGAAGAACTGGACCACTTATTATTGGAGGGAATTTTGGTGATTTTAGAGTGTAGATTGCAGATTGTGTGATTAGGGTTCCAATTTTATACAATTGGGGAAGAAAGAGCCGTTGGGGAAGAAAGCCAAAACATTTTATGGAAAATCAATCAATTTAGTCATTTGAAATGTTTGTTATTTTCGGCCAAATTAGTCCCTGCCTATGTGGCGTCTGACATGTGAGAGGTTAACGGCTACGTCAACCCCGTTAACGCTCCGTTTGAACAGAAGGACTAACTTGATTGGCATTTAACAAATTCAGAGATTAAATTGATATTTTGCATAATTGAGGGACGAATTTGGCCAACCCGTAAAAATTCAAGGATGGAGTTGATGATTCACTCGTCGTTTAAACGAGCGGTGTGATTAAACACGTATTTAGTTTTAATTAGCAAAATAGTAAAAACATACCTATGGCACTGTGGTAAATCTTGTCCATTAAAATGTCTACCAACTTTGTACCAAAAAGAAAATCTATCAACAAATGATAAGCCATCCACCTGTTGCAGTTGATTTATATATTATTGGAATTAAGAGCCTATTATAAACAACAAATAGAATGTTTAACGTGAGATTTAAGACAAGTTAAAGAAAACGCTGTACCTTTAATCTAAAAGGTACATTTAAAGTTTATTGGATATGTATCTAATCATCCAATTATGCAATGTCATGACTTTTTTTTTTATTAATTTATGGATAAGTTAAATCATATTTTGAATGAATTTTGCTTAAGAGTTCTAATATCCAACCAAACTCAAGAGTATCTAAAAACTCTCCTTAATTAAAATAACAAAAAGATAAATATGTAACTCGTATTTAACTAGCAACAATTAATTAACCGTCAAATTCGTAAATATAAATATGGAGTAAATAGACAATTACCCTCCTGAAATTGTAAGTTTCGTCAATTACTTCCTGAAATTAAAAAAACTCCAATTACCCCCTTGAAATTGCACAACGTTAATCAATTTACCCCCTCCGTCAAATTCTTCTGTTAGTCAACATGACGTTTTGCAAATACCTCCTGAAGTTTTGCACTTATGTGCAAAATGCTCCCCGAACTTAAAAATTTATAAAAAAAATTTCTTAACCTTAACTCAAAAGATATTAAAGACAACTCATTAACAATTAACTTAGAGTATACTCTACCGATGGACCTTAGAATTTTCAGTTTTATAAGATTTGTACACTTTCTCTTGAAGTGAGAATAGCTATTTTGTTTTTATTTCAAAATAATTGAGTTATGAACAATTAATTTCAAAACAAAAAATTGTTTTATTTGAAACTAAATAACATCAACAAATGAATTCAAAGTTTGATATGATCAATTTTTTTTTATAAGATATATTATTAAAAAGAATGGATAAAATATGTCCAAAATATCAATAAAAATAGTTCTGTCATGCATAAGGATATATAAGTGTCTATCATACAAAAGAAGAATATGTAAACCAATATGCTTTCATGATTTATTTTACATTTACATGATAATAAAAGTAAACTTGAAAGAGAACTTACAACTAGCATTGACTAAACTTTGAATCTATTCATAAAGAAAAAAAACAGAACTATTTTTATTGATTTTTGCATATAAATCCATGGATGGATTATAGTAGTATTGATATTTCTTCATCTCCCCATCCACATTTGTCAAGGATAAGAAGAAAAAAAAATAATTTTCAAGTTCGGGGGCCATTTTGCACATAAGTGCAAAACTTCAGGGGGTATTTGCAAAACGTCATGTTGACTAACAGAAAATTTGACGGAGGGGGTAAATTGATTAAAGTTGTGCAATTTCAAGGGATAGTTGAAGTTTTGTTAATTTCAAGGGAGGTAATTGACGAAACTTACAATGAATAATTGCCTATTTACTCTATAAATATGTCACAAGTTTTCATTCCTGACCAACTTTTGGTAATTTTAATAAACAATCCACTCTTCTAAGTAACGATCCACCCATTTGATCGCAACAGAAATCAGTTTAACTACTCCCTACGTTACTAATTATAAGAACTCTTTGATAAGTTGAGATCCTGAAACCAAAATTGAAAAAATGGCCTAAGTTGACGAAATGAAATGGCTAATTTTATAACGGATACTCACATATATATGGCAGGCTGTGTTGTGCAGTGGATAAACTAAATAAGTTGTTGATTTTTGTTTTGTTTTGTTACAACGGAATTTGTTTGTTTGTTAATAATAATAGCCTACTTTTTCATATTCACTTTTTGGGGAGATAATTGTAATTTAATTTAAAAGATTGACTATCACTGCTACGTAGCTATAAAAGAGGATTTGAATCTTTTCCTTACATTAAATAGTATTTCTTTCTTGATGTCAAACAAAAAGGATCTCGTCCAAAAGACAACAAATAAGGCATTGCTTCCTAGAGGAATGCTAGCAACACTCACTCTTTTATTGGTTTAAATTATTGTGAGTGTACACTTTGGAAATAGGGCCCACACAAAATGATGGGACATGCATGAATTTCATCCAATAAAAGAGTGAGTGTTAGAGAGAGTGTTTAAAAAGAGTGTTGCTAGCAATTCTATTGCTTCCTGTTATAGAGATATTTGGTCTCTTGAGAAGACGAGACATGCAGAGAAATATTGATTTTGTTTTTTAAAAGTACCAAAGTATCTTGTACCAAGAAAAAAAGCACTAAAGTATCTCTAATTAAAAAAAACTTCAATCAAAATGATTTTAATTTGATTTCATTTAATTATTATAATTTAATTATTACATTTAATTAATTAAATTAATTCACAAAGAAAATATGATGTTATGCCAGTACTTCATGTCAACGTGTCTCTCTCTCACTCACTCGGGATATAGCCACTTCTTCTCACTTTCAAACCTTTCTATTGAAGAATAAAGTGATAGAAGAAGAAAATAAAACAGAAAACACACACAGTTTAAAAAACTTGTAGTGCAAGCTATCTTGCAAAACTGTTAACGCTAAACATAATTAAATGGACAACTCAACAAGTCGGTTATAATAGTTTAATGAGTTAGTTAGAAACATGTTGAGTTATTTTTTGTTGAACATTTTATCCAATAATTTTTTTATGTTTTTCCTTTTTAATTTAATTTAATTATGTTTTTAGTTTTTAAAAGAATGTTTATTAAAAAAAATGTCAGATGGACATAAAAAGAAACAAAAACAAACCAACATAGCATTCTAAATAGAATAAAGATTGGTAGACACCCTAATGTGTATACCCAGTTACTCAAATATATGGTATGTATGACCACATTTTTTTCAGTTGCGTGACCACTATTTAGAAACTGAAAAATGTGGTCACACAACTAAAATGCGTGTGACCACTATTTTTTCCACCTAATTAACCAAATAAATTATGGAAAAATAGTGGTCATGCAACTAAAAAAATGTGGTCACACAGACCGTATATTTGATTAACTGAAATTTTTCAGAGTGGTATAAAGAGATGTACACGTTAAAGGGTGCCTACCTATTCCAAATATGTGTGTTTGTATAATTAGATGTAATGAGAAACTAAAATTTGGAGAATCATAAATTTACCCCTTAAAATTGAGAAGGTAAAAGTTTAAGAAATTGTAAATATTCAATGTTTATTGTTTAGTTTAGTAGATAAGATGAAAACAAGGAATCCACGTGGACATTGGTTAGACGGAAATAAAGCCCAAAACAAAAAGAAACATGAAACTTGCAAAGGAATTAGATTAAACGACGTCGTGCCACTTGATTTTCATTTCATGAAGAAAAAAACAAAAGCGAGACTCAGCATAGTACAAATTTTAATTCTATTATTGTTTGTTAAGAAAGAAAGAATAACCATTACACACACACACACACACTTTTCTTCCCACATTCAACAAATCATTTTCTCTCTCTTTCTATCTCAGCACAAATATACCATTCTGTCTCTCAACAAGTTGTTGAGTGAGTGTATGAGTGTACCAACACAAATTTCTTTTTCACCATTTGTTACGCATTTTCAAGTTTCTACTAAGTTCAGTGTTCTATAGACTCAAAACCTCTTCAGATTCTGGACACAATGATCGGTTCAACTTCAATTTCAATGAAGAAGAAGAAGAGTACTATCAACCAAAGTGATGGAAACTTCATCAACACCATTTTTAATTGGTCTCTCCCTGATATTCTCAACAAAGATCTTTACAAGCAAAAGGTTTCAACTCTATTCTGTTACTTTATCACATTATCTTTCTTTTATTTATTTTGCCATTACATTTTAATCGATTATTTTATTTTATTTTAGGTTGATTCTATCGATTTATCGTTCGATTCTGCGGGAAAATATTTTCAGTCATTTGTGCATCCGTTATTGAATGAAACTCGAACTCAACTCTGTTCTTGTATGGAAGTTCTGTCAACTTCACCTTATGCTAAGGTGGTTTCACTTGAACGTTTGAAGTCACCTTCATTTGGTAGGAGTCTCTATGAGGTTAAAACTGATAACTGGAAAAACAGGTCACCAGGTCATGGAAAAGAGTTATACAAAACATCGCCTAGTGATCTTTTTATTTTGGCTGATTTTAAACCTGAAACTGTTAATGATCTGCAAAGGGATGGGAGCATATGGAGTTTTGCGTTGTCGGCTCAGGTTCTCAATGAGGAGAATGATAATGTTACCAAACTTAAGTCTAATTTTAAATTCATTGCTTCTAAAGACATTGACATTGATGGAATGGGGCAAAAATCTTTGTTTATTATATTCTGACGAATATAACCCCTATTAGAAGAATATGGATCTCATTGCATATGGATGGAAATTCAAAGCTCATTCAGAAGATTTTATGTGCTAGTGATGCGGTAAGAGAGTTTCTTTTTATGTTAAAGATTCGATTAAATATTGTTTCAAAGTCTATAAGTATGATAATAGCTGTTCCCATCAAATAATTGTAGTGTTTACTAGTATTATACCTTAATATAACCACTGTCATAAAGTTCATGTTGTTTTGGTATTCACCATTAATTGTTATAGTTATAACACTATTGTAGAAAGAAAGTGTATGTAGTTGGAAATAAACTTGCGGTGAATGACATTTTCTACTTTGCTGTTACTGAGTTTGTGGCTATTTCCAAGTGAACATAACAATGCGCTTTTTCCCCATAAGTTATATCTAACATGAAAAAGTAAAGCTAGCATATATAGAGTAAGGTAGAGGTTTCACACCTTTTCAATTTGTATATCACATGGTGGCAAAGTTTAGG
>Ga0315915_1004795_pt1 | contig 17002 bp, 16 predicted proteins | sample MpolbnodulesMG_FD_207738 | JGI IMG/M metagenome (GOLD analysis project Ga0315915, IMG submission 207738) | Medicago polymorpha root nodule microbial communities from Los Angeles, California, United States - branched nodules | ecosystem: Host-associated > Plants > Roots > Nodule | place: USA...
AAATAAATATATATATATATATATTCAAAATATATATCGGATATTTAATAAATTATAAGATATATTCAAAATTAATATATATCCAAAATTATAAGAAATTTTAAAGATATAAGAAATTAATATATTAGAGAATGACGACACTAAAGCGACTATTGAATGACACATAGAAAATACGAACCAACAAAAATAGTAGAGGTGAGGCAATAAAATTTGCAGGAAAAATAATGTTAGTAGGAGGGACTGTAAAATTATGTTAAGTGGAGGGACCGTAAAATTAGTAGGAACAGATCACGAGAAGATGCTTCATGTGCAATTTTTGTCAGGCATCAAAATAGTAGAGGTGAGGCAATAAAATTTGCAGGAAAAATAATGTTAGTAGGAGGGACCGTAAAATTATGTTAAGTGGAGGGACCGTAAAATTAGTAGGAACAGATCACGAGAAGATGCTTCATGTGCAATTTTTGTCAGGCATCAAAATAGTAGAGGTGAGGCAATAAAATTTGCAGGAAAAATAATGTTAGGAGCCTCATGAGTGAAGTGACTTCTTGGAGTGGAAGCCTAAAGCAAGGGACTGGTTCTTCTTTTTCTAAAAGAGCATAGATGAGAAAAGAAAACATAATATGACTTCTTCGAAATATGAAGATGTAATGGTTAAGTTCAGTTAATTGAGTTTCATTCGGTTCGGTTAAACGTTCGGTTCAGTTAATGAACTGTTTTTAAAATAACGGTTCGGTTCAATAACCAATTAATGGTTCAGTTAATTTTAGTTTGGTTCGGTTCGGTTCAGTTTTTGGATAGTTTTGTCCACCCCTAATAAATATCATTTTGCTTTTTTAATTTTATATTAATTATTTATCTAATATACTTCTAAATTAATATTGTCTACATACTTTTGAATCATGAAAGACATGAAAATTTATGTGCTTACTTTTATTTATATTTGGAAAAAATGGTTTTTGGTTAAGTAAAAAATTATGAAATTATATAAATTTTGTCGTTTAAATTATTTACGCTAAAAACTCTCCACCCCCTGACCCAGGGTCCTGGATCCGTCACTGTCTTTACACTAGTCACAATAGCCAGACCCAATTCACGCATCGACAACACGTGATTAAGATATTGTATGTAATGTTGACCCACCTCTTGTCAGTTCGTCATGGAAGAAGCAGAATCATGCGGATGTCTGGGAATGTTCTGCACATAACCAAACTGGCGCAGCAGGCGCCCCAAACTATTTTATGAAGTCTATATATGAAAATGTCAAAATCACATATACAATTCAACAAAACTTGTTCAAAATAACAAAGTAAGTAGTTTTTGCACATACTGAACCGGTTCAAATTATATAATCAAAACAAGGAATAATCCGGTTCAGAATATATAATATGAACTGGTTCAATTTCCAAAAGAAAAAATCTACGAATTAAAGAACACTAAATCAAATGAATGCGACCTTACCTTAAGTTTGCTGTTTGAAAAGGCTTCCAGAATCACACAATGTGTGATTTTTGAATTTGGATGGTGAGAGAGAAATTTGTAGGATATAACCTGATTGTTCCAAATGAGGGAAGATTTTTTATTTTACATTATATATATAGGAAGGTTTTGGATTATATAATCCATAAAACTTCAAAAAGAAGTTCATTTTATATAATCCAAACATGATTACCATTGAAAAACACTAAGGCATGTTAGAAGATACTAGGATGAGAAAAAGACTTTTTTCCACCCTATTGATTTCTCGCACACCTTATGTAGTTCTGATTATAGAATCTAAACAATAAAACATCCCATAAAAACTGTAAATACAAATTAAAATATTTTGGATTTTAGAATTCAAATAAAACACACGATAAATTATAAGATGAGAAAAGTAATAGCTAGGGAAAAATAGCCTTAATGTACACTAAGCTTTCATTACAACCAAGACCAAGTTTCTTTTTTGGGCTATCTTAAGGGCCAATGTCTATATTGCTTCATGCAAAGAGGAGATGTGATTCCCATGTGTCTAGTTAGTGTTAGACTTCTGCTCTTTACCCAAACCTTTTTGCTCATTCCAAAGTGAAATGACCATATTGTTCCTGCGTGAGTTAACTCACGCTATGTGCTGTTATATGCTTAGGCAGAGCCTCATTTCTTCATTTCCTCATTTCCAATCAAATCTCTCTCAAATTACCCAAATCCGAAATTCCTTCAACTTCAAATCAAACAACACTCCAATAAAAAGAACAAGTAAGTTTTCACTTAAATTATGTTCGTATGATAGATTTTTTCACTTAAACTAGGATTTTTTAGGTTTAGTGTTTTGTTAAAATTTTAATTTTTTTTTGCAATAAATGATACAATGTTACATGGAAATGACTTATAGTGCTTAATTGTTATGATGTTTAGATGTTTGCATGATTATGTTAGATTTTTTACACTTAGATTAGATTTTTTTAGTTTTAGGGTTTAGTTTAAATTTTGATTTTTTTGCCAAGAAATCATACAATGTTACATGTAAATCACTTATATTGCTTAATTGTTTAGATATTTGCATGTTTATGTTATAGTTATCATTTTTAGGGTTTATGTATAATTTGCACTCCAAGTGTTTGATGAATGTTTGAATGAGTTTTTCATTGATTGTTTTTAATTTCTTATTGTGTAGATTTGAAACAATGGTTGGGTGGATCGACGTTCATGCACAATTCAACGGCGGAGAACCTCAGAGGTTGAAGGTTTGGTGCCTTGGTGTAACGTTAAGAGGTCTCAAGAATGAACTGAATGAATTCAACCACGGAGACACAAGGAGGGTGGAATACGTTCGGTATAAACGTCCAAGGCTCGACGAGGGGAGAATATCATTCAGTTGGGTGGAATTAACGAACGACGAAAACGTGATGAGCATGTTTTGGGAGCACAACATGTTCCAGTGGATCGATATGCGGGTAACGTTGCTGAGATCAACTGAAGATATTATCAAGAGTCTCATTCTGCCAGAAGATCGTGATTATGTAGGGAAATGCACCTTCCAACTATCAAAACTCTGCCCCTTCACAGCCATGTGAAGGGCCGTCTGTCCCTTTTTATCAGTCCTTGTAACAACACCAGGCTCCTTCTCAAGGATCGCTTTCACAACCTCCAAATGTCCATTTCTTGCAGCAGAATGCAAAGCTGTTTTACCATTACTTCTAGCAATTGTTGCCAAGCTACTGCCTGCTTCTAATAGATATTTCACTATATGTCCTTGTGCTGCAGCAATGTGCAAGGCTGTTGTGTTGGATGGATCCATAGTCATTGATAATTCAGAATGAGCTTCCATTAGGATCTTTACAATTTCTACAACAAAGAAACTGTTAGAACATCAACCCAGGTTCAAAATAAAATAGATACGAAGACACAAACAAAATTCAGAAAAAACTAAAAGACACTCACCTATCCAACAATCTTAGACAAAGCATTAATCTTAACAATGCCGATGAACAAACACATGGAAATGTTATGGATATTTACCCAAAAATATGAGATCATGATCGTTGAGTACTGGCTCATGAAAAAATGTAGCAAGAATAAATTTGTGGTAGAAGTAAAAAAAAAAATCCTGATATGAATAACATAGCTATGGCTGTGATTGCAACAACCATTGCAATAGGAGCTAACATTGATAAATTTTGGAATGATATGAATAAAAAATTTGTTGGATATGTTCAAATGATTAAAGAAAAAAGATACTACAGAGGTGATGTGAAAAAAATAATCAAATAGGACTACAATGGACAACACAAATTCTTCTCAAATGACCTATCAATGCTATATTATCAATCTCATGAAATCACTTGAAATTTGTCACAAAAAAAAAAATTCAATCTCCCTCTCAAAAAAAAACTCATGAAATCCAATCATAAGAAGACACAACTAATCCCATCACTCATTTTACTCTGCAACCAATCATAACAAAAGGACACAAACTTCACCTGCATTTTTCATTTATACCACAAACAAACCTGTCAAATTTTTTAAAATTAACATTCTCCAACCTCAAATGCAAGTTGTCGATCTATCTTTTTTCCATTGTCTCCAATGGTTTAAAGGATGAAAAGTGGTTTAAAGTAATAGGAGGAACATGTCATTTGCCATTTGAAATCGATCAACACTCGAACCCATTGAGATGTCAAACAACTACAATGATCAAAAACATGTGCGCGAGAGGGTTACTGGACAAAAACTTATACAAGGATACTACAATGATCGATCAAACAATTAAAACATTATGCATGATACATATTATGCAAATAAAAACAAAAACAGAATGAAAATGCTATAAGAAAATAGCATACCAGAAAGTCTAATAATACATCAATAGTAGTCAATGTCTTTGAACAAATTAACAATGAAGAAAATTTTCTTTTACATGTTTAATTTTGCTTTCAATCCTAAACATCAAAAATGAGTTTATACATACTTTCAACTCCAAATCTATCCCTAGCTAACTTTTATAATCAAGATGTTGGAACTTAAAAAAGCCATGGTAAAATGAGTTTATAGTGAGTTCCAAGCTGATACCAACCTTGAGTGAAATATACTTTATTTTTTCTCTTCTCCACACTAACCTTAAACTCACTTCTACATTGATCAGATAAGTAGATAACACATCATGATTTTTTGATTACATTGTAGAAATTCTTCGAAAACATTCTTGGCAACTTCAATTTTATTTACATTTAATTGATAACAAAAGTTAAAACATAACCAGACCAAACAATACAGGGTAATATAAGATCAGATCACTCACAATTTATTCACGGATGCAGGGTAATATTCACAATGGCAAGTGCAGGATACACAATATCAACTCCTCGTACCGAAACCATGTTCATCTGCATTTTGTTATACTATGAATATATCATGAGATAACAAAAACATTATAGAATACGAACACTATTAGTGAAAATTAAAAGTTAAAATCTTAGGGTGTCAAATGATCATAAATTCCCTAACCAAGATACCAAAATTCGACAGCCAAGTACCAATCCAAATAAATTTTTTTCTATTAAATTTTTCAGAAGTAATAGATGGAGTTCCTGAAAAGGAATATGAAATGGGACTTTTCTGGTTCTAATCCAATTTTTCAAATGATTCCATGAGGTAGAAATGAACCTCAATATGCTTGAGAAATTAAATTATTATCAATCGTTTCACTAAGAAAGAAACCTTACATTCAATAAATTATACTTAGCGTGCCAATACCCAAAGCTTTTCACAACACACCCACCAAAACAGGTACATAATGTATAGAATATCCAAGTGATCACACCTAATCTCATAGGTAACTTTGCGTCAATAAATCAGTTGTAACAGAAAAACTATCTACCTTGAGGATCACTCCCACAGATTCCACCAGCCTTCATTTTAATTATGACATCATTGGGTCCTTCAAACATACAAAAATAGTGATATCAGAAACACCAATTTTAGAAACATGCAAAAACCCTAAAATCACGAAAACAAAACATCAAAATCACCAACCAACAAAAAAAAACGAAAGAATCAAAACCTATAATCAGCAAAACAGCTTTCGGTCACATGCAAATCAAAACCCGAAAAAATTTCCACAAAAAGCAAAAAGAAATGAACCTTTGGTGAAGAGGAGAACCGAACTAACGAAGAAAAAGGCGGAGATCGGTGTATTCGATGGCAAGGTCGACGGCGGTGAAGATCGCGGGTGTTGTTTAGAGATAACGCATTTCTGGTTACAAATGAACAATGAACAAACGATGATGATTTTGATTTTTTTTTTTTTTGAGGAAATAATGATTTTGATTTAAATACCAATGATAATATTATGTGGCATCAACCAATCTCAAACAATTATGAGATTACCAAAATGCCCCTCAGGAGGGCAAAATAGTAAAATCAACATGCATTATTTTAATAAATAGCTAGTAGATAGACATAATAACATTCATACATTTCCTTTACAATTAAAATAAAGTTCATTACATTCCACAAAAGCATAAAAAAATTGAGTTAAAGCGAAATATTAGAGGCCTCCTCTAGAAGAAGAACATAAACAATATCTAGGATTTTCAATTTGAAATGCAACTTTTATATTTAATTAAAATTATGTCTTAAAAAAAATAAAATTAAATAATGAGCGGTGCTATTTACCGTGAAAACACTTACCACGAATCTATCCCGAGATGTGATTTGCAAAGCTAATGACGTCACTAAATTCCAGATTTTGTGGGAAACAGGAGGATGGTGGTTATAGCTGGACAATCAAATTCATTCGCTTTGTATTCGGGTCAATTTTCTTCGCTTTAAGTAGCATTATTCTTAAATAATCTACTTAATTTATTAACAAGCACGAATGTTTGTAAATACTATCATAAATGCGCATTCATACATCCATATAGACATGGCAACAGGGTGGGGGGGGTGGGGTTTAACACACCCGACCCCACCCCCCGTTCACGGTACCCAGCCCCGCCCCCAGACCCGACGGGTAGTAGACGATCAAAGTATACGAAATGTTCATTTGAAAAAAGAAAGCTGGAAAAAACATACAAAATAAACATACACTCTACCATGTTGAAAACTTTAGTAAGGAAAACATAGAAAATAAAGCTCGAAAAAACATACAAAATAAACTAAACGAATACCGATGCGGGGTAGGGGTGAGTATCCCCCGGCCCCGCTTTAAAACTTCGGGTTTTTCCCGCACCTGGACCCAATAAATTTGATTTTTTCCCGTTAAAATCAGGACGAGGGCAGGGGGACCCGACGGGTGCGGGTTGTGTTGCCATGTCTACATCCATCACGTGAAATATCCATCTATTTTAGTCATAGATATCTATGAAGATACTTATCTAATCTAACAATGTTGATATTATGGTTGTGTTAGGCATGTAATATTATTTTTTCTTAAAAAAGAAAAAAGAAAAAACTAAAAGAAAACGTGGTGAGAAAGTTAATGAAAAAACAAAAGAGTTTGGTTGTCTTGCATGAGAAGTAGAGTGTGATCTGAGTTAGGATAAAAGTGAAGAAAATAATGAGTGAAGGTAGTGATCACGGTTCTTCCCCAAAGCTATACAATCACAAACCCAAAAAATGTATTCTCTTTTTCTCTTTCTCTCTCTCTCTGAGGAGATTTTCTTCTTCTTTTTCATTCGATTTCATAGTTTGTGTTTTTTGTAACAGCGCAGCTGAAACAATTTCAAGGGCAACAGAAATCGAACGATGGCTCCTCCTCCTCCGCCTCCGCTGCCTAAGGAGCCTTTTATTAAGCGCTACAAGTTCGTTTTTCCTGTGATATTGGCTGGTGTTGGAGGTAATTTTTCTAAATCCCCAAAAGCTAAAAAATTAGTTTTTTAGGTTAGGTTTTTAGTCAATTTTTGTATGATTGGTGAGTTTGTGAAATGGGGTTTAAATTTTTTGGATTAGTATTTGTTGCTATACTAGATAGTTCATGTTGTAGAATAATTTATGATCATGATTCATGATAGTTGAGGTTTTTTTTGTTTGAGAGAATACCATGATTCATGATAATGATGTTTTTTGTAATTAAGTGCCTGATAGTGCAGCAGTTAAATGTTGGCCTAGTGGTGTTGGTTGGGGACCTTGGAGTGTGCTCCTCTCAAGGTCTCAGGTTCGGTTCGATTCTCTCTGATGCCAATTTTGGTTAGACTTAAGTCTATACACAACTATATGGGGCCATGCAAGTGGATGGTGGGATTAGACCCCTCGGATTAGTCGCTCCTTGGGCCGGATACCGAGTTTAAAAATAAAATAAAAAGGCAGCAGTTAAATGATGGCCCCAAGATATGGAAGGTTTGTTCCAGAAAAAGGGGAAAAGGTATATGTGGCGTGGAGGAGACTTAGATCTGGATCCCAGGGATTATGTATTTTCCACAATCACACAATCAAAATCATTACATAAAGATTGTATGATTCACGTTCTGACTAGGTCTTTAGATAATTTTACAAAGTCGGAATGTGAGCATTAGACGGTTTAGAATGCATGACTTTGAATTTTTCAACCATTGGGAATCTAAACCTGAGGAGACTTAGGGGAAGAGATTGTTATTCTGAGTGGAGTTTGAGCGGGGTCCTGGAAAATTGGGAAGAAGGGGGGTGGTTACGAATAAGGAGGGGTACTTTGTGGGATTGCCATATATCTGAGTATAACAGAATCTGCCTTGGGCTTGAAGCAGGAATTTAGCACTCACCAGCTACATTTAGTGTTGTTCCCTTTTTTTTTTCTTTGTTATTCTGAATCTGTTTATTTTCATCTTCTACCGATACATTCATGTTTCTGAAATTTGAGTTCAACTTTTGTCTTCTTTCATGTTATTTGTGTTCGGTTTGTACCAGAGGATGGATGCCTTATGTCTTTACTGTTGTGATGCTTCTATCGTTCTCACTTTCTTAATTATAATAGTTGAGTTTGTTAGTAGTAGCATTGTTTCTAAGATCTGTTGTTAGCAGTAGCATAATTTCTTAATTACGGTAGTTGAGTTTCTTAATTATGATAGTTGAGTTTGAAAGTAGTAGCATTATTTCTACCATTGCACTTTGAAGGTTCTATGGTTTTGACGGTTACTGTTATAATGTATAGTTTTTTTTTGACCAAATTATAATGTATAGTTTTCCTTATACTGATTCGTTGAAACAAGGTTTGACATACAAAAATAATCAAGCTCACACCTTACTAATGTTTGAAGCTATAGATTGGACTCAAACGTGCTGTAATCCTTATAAGTGCTCAATACATCGTCCTATATTTGTATATTTGCACAAGATCTATAGCTGTGTACTTGTTAAAACTTCCCTAAGTAATATATGAAAAACTAATAGTGTTACATTTTATCAAATGGGCGTTTTTAAAATGTAACCTTACAATAATTGCTTCAGACCAAATAGAAGATGATTGAATGGCTTGCTGCTTGTCTGAAAGAAAGTTTGTTTATAGTTTAAGCTCAGTGAGAAACCTTATGAGCCAATAATTTCTCTTGTACATGATTCAGTAAATTAGATAGAGGAAAAAAGACCTGAAGATCAAATCAAAGTACACATTTATGGTATTATTTTACATATAAACTAGCTATCTAATCTCCAAGTAATTACTTCAAAATATGGCTAGCTGCATTTAGGTTTTGATAATAAATTTCAAGTTGGTTTGCTAAATTAGTTTTCTAAATTGAGTAACAGCATTATCACTTGCGGATGGCAGAAAGCCGAAATTCGCCATTTTGAGCCCTCATATCTTGCCTTAAAACACCTCGGTGCCGCCATCCTTCACAAATTGGTCATGGCAGTTGTTAAAAAGTCCGCCACCACTATCTGCCATGGCGCCACCAAGGCAGATATCTGATAACACTGTTTAGTAATCACTTTTATTCGTATTCTTTTGCACTGTTTTCAATTGCTTTCTTCTAGAGTTTAAGTTTTTAGCAACAAGTAGGAGCCATCAATTCGAAGTCATCCTTGCGGTTTTTTAGAACATTGTGGAAGAAATTATTATTAATTAATGTGATACTGATTACCATTTTACAACCGTCCTCGAGGGAATTTGAAGTCATCCTTGCATATATAACCATGAGATTAATCAATTATATTTTAAATGAACTGCTTTCTCTGCTAGCATGTCACATTTTTAACTATCAAATTTAACTCTGCTTTTTTTTTTTTTTTTTTTTATCCGAACTCACATTTGAGTGAATTTCTATTGTCAAAACCTATCTTGAACTTGTTGTTGCTAGATATGTGACTGATAATTGTTTGAACACTGTAGTTTACTGGGCTTTAAGGACAAACACAAAGAAGAAAGAAACTGTGGATGATGAAAAAGATGCAACTACCATTTCGATTAAAGATACTACAACTCCTGTTGTCGAGACATCCGTGTCCCCGCCTCTAACTGCAAATACTGTGATTAAAAGAGAACCAATTCCGGAAGGCCAACAACGTGAACTATTCAAGTGGATATTGGAAGAGAAGAGGAAGATCAAACCAAAAGATTCAGAGGAGAAACAGAGAATTAATGAAGAGAAAGCTCTTCTTAAAAACCTTATTCGGTCAAAATCTATCCCAAGTATCTAATGATGATGTTTCTCCTATCTTTGTCCAATGGAAAGAGGGAAAAAAAAGTTTTCGAATTTGAATTTACTCGAGTTGATTCCTTCAATGGTTCACTTTTCTGGTTGCTTGGTTGGTTGGTGAGTTTTAGACTGTACATATTTTTAGATTGTCATTATTTGTCATTTGCAAAATTTGGGTTTGACTCATCGGTTCTTTCTTACTAGACAGTTGTACAAGAAATTGATGGCACAAAAAAAGAGCTATTAATTACAAAGGTAGTTTAAAAAAATATGTGATGGAAGAACCCATTACTATTGATCATGTTGGTCCTTATTCACCATTTTACTATGTAGAAAAAATCGAATATTTTTATTATGCTGCTAGTAAAAGTTCGATGTTACCTTTTGCTTGCAATTTGAAATAATGAAATGATGCAATGGATGTGAATGAAATATAACATAATTCCATTTTGTCTAGTTCTACAATTTTTTTTCTCCTCTAAATTAGAGGCATAAGGTTGAATCGTCATTTCCCCCTCTCTATTTTCTTCATAAAAATAGCCAAACATTAATAATTTAATAAGTTTTTTGTCAAAAAAATTTAATAAGTTTCACTACACATGGTTTCAGTTTATACCACTTTGGATCTAGGTATAATGGATCATTGCATTGAGAGTCTTTCATTTAGTCAAATCCAATGTGTTGCAACAACAATCACACCCTTCAGTGGGGACTTCTTATATTCTCTGTATATAGCATGAAACAAACTCATAAACTAAGCAGAAACCAACCGTGCATTAACAGTTAATTTAAATATTCTAAGACCCGTTGGGATACCTAATAGGTACTAAGTCTTCATCCCTCAAAAAAAAAAAAAAAATTAGTAAGTCTTTAAATTTGAGACCCCATTGAAGATGGTCTTATTCTCTCACTTTAATTGCATTTGGAACAACTTTCTTAAAAGATTAAATATACGATACGTTATTAGTAACAGCGTGTAGTTTTCTGGAATTGGGGTATAGATAATAAGGGACACGGTTGTGAGACCCAGTTAAGTGCAAAGTTAACACTGAAGTCCTTCATGTATTGAGAATAATTGAATTGAATACCATAATTCAATAAACACATTTTTGGTCCCTACAGTAAATAATTTTTTACTCATACTTGATATTTAGAGTTTGATATGTTAAAAAGTAGTATTAAATAGAACATTTAAGATAGACAAACACAACATGATAAACTTTTCTTTCAAAAAAGACATGATAATCTTTTATGATATTGAATAATAATTTTTTTGTCTTATACGATATTTCGTGGACAAAATTTTATTTTGGTATTTTAGATAACTTTTTTTTGAAGAAGGTATTTTAGACAACTTGTAGTTGAAAAATTGTGTTGTAGTTTGACGAGGACAAGAATTTTAATTTTTGCCATGTCTCTTGCTTCTGATGTGTCCAATTCTTGAAACAGTTTTACAATCAAACATTATATAATTAAAGTTGTTATGCACAATCTATTATTTTTTTTAGTAGATTAAACACACCTTAAATTGCATAGTTTAGATTGATAGAATGTGGTGAGATGGAATGAAACACGATGGAACTCATTCCATCAAATCCTTCCATTTTCATTTCAGCAATATTACATTTTACGTAATTACAATTTTTTTTGGAAAGAATTTTATGGAATTACAGTTATCAAGTAAAAAATAGACTAAAAAATTATATTTTGTCCCGTTCCATTCATTATCTACATAATAGAATGAAAATACTTCATCCATCTCAAAATAATTGTATTTTTAATATTTTCTCTGGCTCAAAATAATTTGAGAATATCAATACAATATTTTTTTTCTCACCATTATACCTTTATTTGTAAAATTTCATCCAACTTTTCTATTCTAGATTAATAAAAATATTTTAGTAAGTTTCTTAAAAATAACAAAAGAGTATTTTAATAAATGATATTAATTTTAGAATTGAAAAACATAATTAATCATTTACTTAAACACGATTAAAGTGCAAAAATCCCTGTTTCATTTGTTTCCGTTTTGATTCAAATATAGTCTTAAATGTGATTTGGTAGTTAGGGTGAAAGTGAAGAAAAGAAAAGAATGAGTGAAGGTGGTGCTGATCATGGTTCTTCTCCAAAGCTATATAATCACAAACCCAAAAAATGTACTATTTTCTCTCTCTCTCTCTCTCTTGAAGGATTTTTTTTCTTCTTTTCTTTCGATTTCATAGTTTGTGTTTTTTTGTAACAGCGCAGCTGAAGCAATTTCGAGGGCAACAGAAATCGAACGAATTCTCTTCGCCACCGTCGATGGGGACTCAAACGGCTCCTCCTCCACCTCCGCCGCCGCCTAAGGAACCCTTTATTAAGCGCTACAAGTTCGTTTGGCCTATGCTATTGGCTGTCAATTTCGGTATTGGAGGTGATTTTTCTACAACCCAAAAGCTAAAAATTCGATTTTTTTGTTGAGTTTTTTCCCCCTTTTGATGATGGATGAACTTGTGAAATTGGGTTTGATTTTATTCACACTTGCTTAATTTTGTTTTTTTGGATTATGATTTGTTGTTGTAGTGCTGTGCTAGATCTTTTAGGTTGAAGAGTAATCTAAGTTTCCTTTTTCTCTTTTGAAAATGTTAGCTTCAATTCCTTGTTGGTTGCTATTATTTTTTATTTAAACGGTCAAAGTTAATAATTTAGTTGTTAGGTTAGTATTTTTATCATTCACCGGGTATGGATCTAATCACATGGTCTAGAATGTAAAGTATTATATCTATGTATGGATCTTTTATGGAAGGCCAAAAGAAAATGTTGAGACCAATATAGTTGGTGACTGATGTTAAGTGCCCAGTAATGCAGCAGTTAAGCCATGGTCCTAATGCGTGGAAGGTATGTTCCAGAAAAGGGAAAAAGGTATATGTCGACATTGTGTAGTGGATGAGACTTGAATTTGGATCCCTTGTAGTCAGGGGATTACATATTTTCCGCAATGTCAGGACGTGAGCATTAGACGGTTTGGATTGCTTAACTTCGGATTTCCCGACCATATGGAATCCAAATCTGATGAGACTTAGGGGGTGAGATGGTTAGGCTGAGTAGAAATTGAGTGCGCCCTAGGAAAAATGGGATGAAGGGAGGTCGTTAAGAATAGGAAGGGGACACATCTTTGTGGGATGGCCAGAAATCTGAGTTTAACGAAGTCGGCCTAGGAGGTTCGAAGCTAGCATTCATCATCTACTTCTTGTATTCCTTTTATTTCCTTCTTTGTTATTTTATTTATTTTCATCTTCTATCGATACACAAGATGCTACCTTATGTCTTTTCTATGGTGATGCTTGTTTGATTATTATTTTAATATAATAGTTGATGTTCTTAGTAGCATCATTTTAACTTCTAAGATCTGTTTGCTAGTTTAACATCATTGCAACTTTGAAGGTTCTATGGTTTTATAATCACTGTTATGGTTTATAATTGTCTTTATATCGATGCATTCAAACAAGGTTTGACCACAACTTGATGTAATCCTTATAATTTCGTAATTTATCAATACATCATCCTATATACAGATTTGAAAAAGATCTGTAGTCTTATAATTGTTAAAATTTTCCTAATTAATACATGGAAACCTAAGCGGTATTAAATTCCATCAAATGGAAATATTTTGAATATAACAACCTTGCAGAAATTGCCTCACAACTTACTGAAGATGACTGATTGCCCTTTGCCTGAGTATGTTTGTTTTAGGTCTGTGAGAAATCACATGTGCAAGTAATTTCTCTTGTACATGATAGTAAATTAGATAGAGGAGAAAAGGCTTGGAGATCAAATGAAAGACATACAAAATAAACATGTCTGGTATTATTTTACATATAGACAAACTACTACTTAGCAGCTATACAATGTCCTAGTATTTACTTCAAAATTACGGACATTTGATAATAATAAAGTTACAGTTAGTTTTCTAAATTTAGTAACCACTTTTACCAGTATTCTTATGCACTATCTTCCAATTGCTTTCTTGTAGAGTTACATTCTTTAGCAACAAATAGGAGCCATCAATTTTAAATCATCCTTGTGATTTTGTAAAGAAACATTGGGGAAGCATAAATTATCATTAGTTAAAGTGACACTAATGGCTATTTTAGAATTGTCTTCAAAGGGATTTGAACTCCATCCCTTGAGGTTATAAAGTCAAACTCGTTCCAATGAGCTGGTACATCATGGACATCATCCTTGCGTGTTATCAACTGGAGCAGCAAAAGGTGTTGGTTGATCTTGTTACCAGTTTATGTTCTAGTGATAATTTAGTTAAGGTAGCCTCTCAATTATGTATGCACATAGTCAATAACATAGTGAATAGGTCAGTACATGTAACATGAGAGATTGTTCTGAATATTTTGAATGAACTACTTTCTCTGCCAGCATATCATATCTTACCCATGTGGTTTTTCTGATCCCAACTCTAGCAAATTTGAGTGAATTTCACTGTCAAAACCTATCCTGAACTTGTTGATAATGTATCTGATGATTGTCTGAAATCTGTAGTTTATTTGTTTGCAAGAACAAGCACAAAGAAGGAAGATACTGAGGTGGAGGAAAAAGATGCAGCACGCCCCATTTCAGTTATAGATACCACAGCTCCTGTTGCTGTGACATCTGCATCCCCACCACCAATTGCAAATCCCGTGATTAAAAGAGAACCGATTCCAGAAGGCCAGCAGCGTGAACTCTTCAAGTGGATATTGGAAGAGAAGAGAAAGATCAAACCAAAAGATGCAGAGGAGAAACGGAAAATTGAAGAAGAGAAAGCTTTACTTAAAAACCTTATTCGGTCAAAATTCATCCCAAGTATCTAACGATGATGTGCCTCCTATCTTTGTCCAAAGGAAAGGGAATAAAAGTTTTTGGATTCGAATATATTTGAGCTGATTCCTTCAATGATTCTCTTTTCTGGTTGCTTGGCTGGTTGATGAGTTTTAGGATGTACCTGTTTTTTAGATTGTCATAATTTGTCATTTGCAAAATCTGCGTTTGGTTCATTGGTTCTTATTAGACAGCGATACAAGAAATCGATGGCACTTGATGTATATTACCGTTGTTCTGTTAATTGTTATAGATGTCATGTGCATTCGCAATAGCCTTATTTGTTTGATGAAGAAAGCCAGATTTGAGTCACACTTTAGACCCATAATAACATAGCAAGTGAAGAGGTTGGAAAAAATTACGAAGGTAATTTAAAGCATCAAGATTGGATTGGAATTAAATTCTGCCAACACAATGAACTTTGATGCTGAGGTGTTTATAAGAACTTATTTGGACTTATCTCAAGTGTTGGCTATATGTTTAGAATTGCTTGCCATATGTCTGTCTTGAAGTAGTTGTTAGCTTATTATCAAAGAGCAATGTCATATGTATGATCAAAATTGCAGCACCTTTTAATATTGTGAGGAGCACGTAAATCGAAATTACTAAAAAATATTATAGAATAGCAAAAAGGTTGTTGGTTGTACAAAAATGATGTTCATATATCCAGTTGCGGAGCCCTTCATGGGCTGGGGTAGGCCACGGTCCATCCGAAAAATTAAAAAAATCAACGATTATAGGTCTATTTTGCGAGATTTTATACAATTTTGTGTCGGTTTTAGGTTTCAATTGATTCAAATTCTTGCAAAATGGTGTAGTGGCCCACCCAAAAATTTAAATAATTCAATTATAGGTCTATTTTGTGAGATTTTATATAATTTTATGTCAGTTTTAGGTTTCGGTTGATCCAAATTCCCGCAAAGTGGTGTTGTGGCCTATCCGAAAAATTTAAATAATTCAATTGTAGGTCTATTTTGCGAGGCTTTAAACAATTTTTCAACGATTAATTTTAGTGGTCCACCCTAACTTTTTTTCCTGGCTCCGCCACTGCATATATCATTCCTCATTATCAAAAGCTTTTCCAAATAACTTCTGGTCATAAACTGTTTTTAATTTACACGATTTTACTTTCATTTTCTCTTGGATTATATTTAAGTTCTTTTATGATAAACATTTATTTAGAGTACTTGATTAATTTTTTGCTTATATCTTAGATATTTGCTTTTGTAGCTAATGCTAATATGTTATGCACAAATTTTGGTATATACAACAGTCATGTGAAACGGATACGATATTTTTGTCTTGTACTCAAGCAACTTTCGTAGGAGTATCAGTTTGTTGAATAATATACTATGGTCGAGCTTGTATCAGTCCTTAATCAATCCTCCATCTGTCCCAAATTATATGGAAAAAAAAAATAATCACACTTATTAAGAAAACTAAAACATAAGAATTTTGAGTATAGTTTTTTGTGTTTTCTTTGAAAAAAGTTTTATAAGATGTAAAAACAATTTTCATTGGCTGGAAAAAATGAAAGAGAAAGAAAATTGAATGTAATTTGCATTTGATTTTATGAGAATAAACAAAAGATTTTCTTGGAAAAGAGATTTTTTAAAAAAACAAGATTAAATAGGATAAAAGTTTATCTTTTTTACTTATATTTTGGAACAAAGAAAATGAGTTTTTTTTGCTTATACTATCGGAGGGAGGAAGTACTCCCAACTTCCAACTTGTGTATTTATTATCGATTGTTATTTTCCAACTTCCAAAACCAAGCATATATTCAACATGTTGAATGCAGAATTCCCCAAAAGAATGTTGTCATGACAATGTGCAGACTAGCATGCATGCGAATTGAAAGCTTTACCCAACCACTAGTAAGTGTGAATAATATGTGCAAGTTAGATACGTTTTACATCATGTACAAATTACTTTCGGATTAATAATTCTCACTATTTAATCAAATGAGATGAGACTTATTGATTAAGGGGTGAAAATACACTTTCATATGATGCAAAATTACTATATTTGTGTACCATAGAAAAAGCCAAACTTAAGTACTATTAGGT
>Ga0315915_1004797_pt1 | contig 17000 bp, 7 predicted proteins | sample MpolbnodulesMG_FD_207738 | JGI IMG/M metagenome (GOLD analysis project Ga0315915, IMG submission 207738) | Medicago polymorpha root nodule microbial communities from Los Angeles, California, United States - branched nodules | ecosystem: Host-associated > Plants > Roots > Nodule | place: USA...
ATCAGAACAAAAATGAGGTATTTTAAAATACCTTTCTGCTGAAATTTCCTCTGAAAAGTCAAAGACTATTCAAGGTCAAACGGCGTATGAATGTAGGATCTTGGGTCAAAAATTGAGGTTTGACAACAATATGGGAGGTGGAATTTAAATTATTTAGAAAATTAGTTTTAAAACATTTTTACAATTTTTTTTGTTTTATTAAACTCAATATCATGTCGCAGAAGGGATTAACTTATTCCAACGTGAGTAATGTTTTGGACTAAATTGAAACATTTAAAACGTATTGGACCAACTTGAAACCTAAAATAAACATAAAGGATCAAATATGCAATTAAGCCTTTGATGAGAATCATAAAAGCATTAAGCACAAATTGTACTGAATAAACTAGAATTGCAATTATTTTGATGTAGAGTTTACAGACTACATGTCAAATAGCTCAGAACATAATCATCTAAGACCTAATCTCAGAGAACTTAGCTACTCATGACTAAAGCACAAATAACTAATACATAAGTACAGTTCATTACATGAATTTGATTACTGGCTATGAGTTTTGATGGTCTCCCACCTATTCTCTAGATCTCCTGCTCCAAATATGTGTTTTCTCCTCTAAAAAAAATGGTTTTTGTGGAAATAAATTATGTAACGCATATATCGTGCTCCGGTCGTATTGGATCGTGGCCCGATTCCTCCTTAAATTCAAACTAGCAACAGAAGCTCCTCCAAATCATGCCCTGATTTGCTGAAATCATGGTTTGATTTTCGACGTACCAAAAATCATCAGTTGGCTCCAGATCGTGCCCTGATTTTCATAATTCATGGCACGGTTTCATACTTCCTTGCAATCTCAATTTATGTTCTCTTTGTAGCTTCTAACACATGCAAAATCACCTGAACTCCATTAAATTGAACAAAAACAACTAATAAAATGATATATGACCTAGTGTCATCACAACCCCAAACTTTCATCATTACTTGTCCTCAAGGAACAAACCTTAAAATGAAATTAAACAGTAAAATAAAACTTACTTCACCAATGGTATTATCGAAAATTCATCTCCTAGTTAGCAATTCATGGGCTAAAGTGCACGCCACACATCCATTCCACAACTTTTCATAACAAGATGAATAATTGAAGGGTTCACCCAAACAACATGCCAAACTACTATATTACCAAAATTTGAAAAGTTTTTAAGCTTCAATCAAAGTTATACCACAATACACACTTTTAAGGACTTTTTAGGTTATTATAACAGGGCTTAGGTAAAAGGTGAGATAATTTTAAATCCAGGTTTCATAAAATAATTGGAGGTAAGCATCTTCTTACTGGTCTAACAAAACATTCATACAACACATTAACTTAAGGGACTAGAGAATTGACATTATATGACAACTCATCATGTAATAAACATAATAATCAAAATAATTGAATACAACTTTACTAACTTGTCATCCTTTAAATAATTTTATTTTATTTTTAACCTTTCATGAGAGTAAAGTGAAAAAATATATTTATATACCACCATAAAGTTATGTACAAATATAAAGCATCGTTGGATATTTATGAATAATTAGAACATATGTTATGAGCAATCTATTTTTTGATTAAATCATTGGATCATAAATAATTTATATTTAAAAAATTTGATTGCGTTATTTATTCCACTTTCTTATTCACATCAATTGTATGAATCAATTATATAATCATTGGCCCCTCTCTTGTATATTGATAAACTTTTAGCAAGCGAATTAAAAATTATCGAAGAAATAAATTATAAAATTCATCTCCACATGAAATGCATTAGTTTCTACTAGGCAGAGATATTATCAATCATAACATAAATAGAAAAATGTAAATATATTGGTATTTAATTTTAGAAGAAAAAAAATGATCATGTCTTTGAATCCTTTATTCGTCAATGTTTGGTAAACTGCACCTAAGTCCAATAATTGTTCTTCTAGTTTCATTATAATTAAAAAAAAAAACAGCTCTAAGCAATCTTTTGACTAGAGACATCTTCTTAGATTACAACTCACTAATATCTTAGGTGAGTCCATAACATCAAAGGTTTTATTGAATGTTAATCTTTAATCACAACCTATCAGGTTGATATCTCTAAAGCAACTTATTTATTTGAATAGTGTAACTAGATCTAAGTCAATAGTTAGTGCTAATAGTCAATTGATCTTTGAGTTCATTTTAAATGTGATCAAGAAAAAAAACCATAAAACATAAGTTATATTGTATAAATACTAAAATTGCAATTGTATTAAATATAGTTTCACAGTTTACATTGTTCAAATAGCTAGAACAAAATCATCTTATGGACCTAATCACGAGAAATTTAGTTACTCATTGCTAAAGCACAAATAACCAGCTTAAATAAAGATAACATTACATGAAATATGGTCTAAATATGACTTGGATGGCATGCCACCACAAATTCTTCAATCCTTACCTCCACATAATGTGTCTTTAAAATCTCCAAAATCCCAACCCTTGTTGTGAAATGAAGTTGGGATTATTTCATTTCCATCATCTTAGAGTACAAAATCATAACTTCAAGGTCCAGGAAATTAGGGAAAAACAGAAGAATAAGAAGAAGAAGAAGAATAAGAAGAAGAAGAAGAAATAATTATTGAAGCGTGCACAAAAAAAGTAAATGACAACAAGTTGAATATTCTAGCATAAGGTATTGTACAAGTCTCTTGCTATAGAAAGAACCCATTTATCTCATGGGAAAACACATTCCTTTACGACACCTAAAATTAACTCCTCGTTTTGTTTTACAATCTTTATCTGTTTTACAATCACCAATAAATATAGTATCGGGAAAAGAATTAGAAACTATGATGCTAAAAAATATGGAAAGAAATAGAATTCGAATATAAACTAACTTTGGAGTTTTAACCATATTTTTTCCTATTTGCATCCAAATAATAGTAAATGAGTTGATCTCTTTATAGTGTATAATAAATTGCATGGTCTTATAGAAATGATTGAATATTTTAAGCAATTTAAAATTTTAAAAACCCTTCAGAATTCTAGAATAATTACTGAATGTATTTTAAATATATCAATGTGTTATTTTTGTCCCTTTAACACACTTAGGAAGGAGGTCATGTAATAAATATAATAATCAAAATAATTGAATAAAATCTTACTAACTTGTCATCCTTTAAATAATTTTATTATTTTCTTAACCCTTTGATGACATGTCATCTTACTTTATTCTTAACATGTTTTTCAGTCAATTTTAATAGGTTTTACCAGCAAAGAAGAGGAGTATTAGATCAATTGCCTATGATTTTGGGACATTTGTATTGTTTTCTATATCTGACTATATTATTCTATTATTCCCTAAACGTAGAAATTTTAGGGTGTTCTTAAAGTAATTCACGAAGAAAGCAAGCAAATCAGGCAAAGCAAGACATCCGAAGATTTATGTGGTCCTTGGAAAGATGAAGAAAGAAGATTCAAGAGGCCTCAGAAGACTTTATAGAGGGAGTGATGAGTAAAACCACAAGTGCACGGTTCTACCGAAGTAGTAAAAAGAGAGTATCGTTTCAACAGGGAGTTATGAATTCAATTAACTTTCAACAATGATTAGAAAAGAGTTTTGAGTTATAAAGTTTGGATTTTTAATTAAAAGAAAATTATAAAAATAAAAGCGCCTTGAGATTATTGGTCCGTCATGGTGACAAACCCTTCTCAAATCAAACCTTAAACCTAGAACTTTATGTTAGACCTTTTTTCTAAAGACAAGTTTCTCTTTAGCCTATCACATCTCCTTTCAGTCTCAGTGTGTGTGTTTCTCTAGCAACCACGCCTATTTTCATGGTTGATTGCTATTGAAATCCTTGAAGCTCGAAACTTTATTATCTCAAGGTTTGCTAGACTATTTTCATGTTTCGCAATCCTTGTCTATATTCACTTGTTCCAATATTAAAACTTCATCTTTCGATCCATCGATTAATATTTGTTATTGATTATAAGAACGGTGAAATAGATTAGAAATTAGGGTTACATAAAATTAGGGTTTAAGGCTTGGTTTGATTAGGATTACGTCATTAGACTTATCCAACAATCCCAAGACAAGAAGAGTCTACTCACTCACGTTCATTGTAGACATAGAAGAGAAGAAGAAGAAGTAGGACATAAAAGTAAATAACAATAAAATAAAGGTGAACTTGTATTCCAAGAACAAAAGATGAATTGTTGTGATAGCTAGCTACTCTATTTATAGTTTACAATGACTTAAGCCCTAAGAAAATATATCACTAGAATGTTCCACAAGAAACTACGAGCTTTTAGGTCAGAAGTAAACTAATACGTAGCTTGTCCATGAAGCAAAAAACAGCAAAAGGAGTCCTGAAGGCTGACACGACCGTGTGACTGGTGGCACGGGCCGTGCCAAGTCTCTGACTTGGGGGATGTCATATTTTTGTACTGAATCTTCGTATTTTCAACCCGAATCAACTCTACAACCTTTTCTTTTGCTCCAAGACTCAACCTTTAGAATATTTGTTCCTGAAATTAAATAACTTGCAATTGAAGTAAAATAGTTTTAAAAGGGAAATAATATTAAATAAAAACGAAATCAAATATAAATAAAACAGACTCAAATATTATATTAAAAACACTAATTATTGACTCATCAGGGAGTAATTTTGTTCTCAAATTCTAATACATCTTACATTGAAGAAAACACATCAACAGGCAATAAAACAAGCAAAACGGCACAGAAAACGCACTGAAGCACCCAGGCGCACCATAGGCCATGGCCTTAGTCGCTTGGCGCATGGTGACTTGCGAAAAAAGTCACTTTATGTGACTTTTTCGCCCCTTAAAGCCCATGTTTTTAGCCCAAATTAGGTGGAAACTTTCCCTATAAATACAGCCTTCGTCATTCATAATTTCTCGTTCTGGACTACAGCATTTCAAGAAGAAGGTGATTCTAGGAGCCAAGGAGGAGTTCTATCTTCTCCTATCTTTTCTAGCGTATGTTTTTTGTCTTTTTGTATTTTGTCTTAGTTATCATGTGTAACTAGATACTTATAGGGTAGGGTTCTAAGATAAACCTCTATTTGTTTTGTTGGATAATTATTTCATTTAATGTCGTTTATTTTAGTATATTTTTTGTTCGCTATTAAGCTTTATTAGGATTAGTTTATTCCGGCGAAGTGCAACACTAGATTAGGTACTTAGGTTGTGACAAGGCCTAATATTGATATTACTATCCTGATGTTTATATCTTGTATATTAATATCTACCTATCTAGGAAGTAAGTGATTAATAACTAGACAAAAGATACCGAGAGCGAGTTGACCCTAGTAGTAAGTAATTAGGAGGTAACATTACTAATATTGAGTAAAATCTGTTGAACCTAGGATGTAACTAGTTATTAATTAGAGAAACAAGTATCAAGGGAATTGAACCGATCCTAGTGAGACCATTTTCCTCGACCTCTTGGTAAGGTAGATGCTGATAGGGCTTCCCATTTGTAGAACTAGCAAGTGGAGAAGGATAGTGTGTTATGAGTGTCATAAGATTCATAGATGGGAAGACCTTCGGGAACACTGGCCTTCATTACCTTTGGAAACTTAGGAACGGCAATTTAAGTTTATGTTTCAATTACCTTTGAATTATCAAGACCCCGCATGTAAGGATTACTGTGCGATCAACAGGTGCAATTAGCCATTGGAGGGATAGACCTAGATCAACCGTTATAGTATAAACCACGCATGTAAGGATCACTGTGTGATCAATAGGTGCAGCTTGACACCCGACTAGCTTAGAACGTCCCAACAACCTCATTACTTGTATAGTCTACTTAAGATAACTAAACGCGACATAAATGTTATTTAATTCCAACAAAATAAATATGGGGGATTCAAAGAGTCCTAACCGCTGCTTACTTTTTCTACAACCAAATAGGTAACTTGCTCTGTTACAAACAGATAAAAATTGCAATCTCTAACCCTGAACTCTTTTATTTTATATCGTCAACTTAAAATAAGTAACGGGAATTGTTTGGACGAAACAAAAATCCATGTAGATACGATACTCTACTTGTTACTTCATTACCTGGTAAACAATTTGGTATACTTGCCTAATTCGACCATCACCCTTGTTGTGAAATGAAGTTGGGCATATTTCATTTCCATCATATTATAGTACAAAATCATAACTTCAAGGTTCAAGAAATTAGGGAAAAACAAGGAAATATTTTTTTGAGAGCATGCACAATAACTAAATGACAATAAGTGGAATATTATATCGTACAATTCTCTTGCTAGAGAAAAAACTCGTTTATTTCCATAGGATGTTTTAGATCGGTACACATTGGCCTTTATGACACCTAACATTAACTCCTCAAAGTTTTGGACAATTTTTCTCTGTTTTACAAGCACGGTCAAAAATCTTACTGAAAGAAGAATTAGATATTATTATGCTAAGAAATATGGAAAGAAATAGAATTAGAATTTAAACTAACTTTGGACTTTTAACCATATTTTTTCCTAAATAATAGTAAATGACTTAATCTCTTTATCGTGTATAATAAATTTCATTGTCTTATAGTGATGGACGAAATTGGAAAGTGCACCAAATCACAACAAGTAATAAAGTAGTAAGTTTATCGTATCCACAAGGTTTGTCGTTTAACTCTGTAATTAGAAAAACTTAATTTAAAGAAAATAGAAAAGAGATGTAAAAGAGGTTTGCATGGTTTAATTGCCTTGTCCATGGAGAGATTAGGTTTGTGTCATTCTGGTTTGTAATGGTGATTGGGAATCCTTGAATCCCCTATTTCTTCTTTGTTGGATTAATTCAAAGTACCTATTAATTAAGACCTAAGGATTATATATACAATGGTTACTATAGAATGAATATTCCTATAGATGTCGGTAATGATAGTCAGTCATACATTATTTTTAGAGTCTTTTTAATTAAGTTTTAATTCTATTTTTATCAGTTTATTATTTTAACTTAGAGTCATTTGTCGTTTTTTAATTTAATTTATAGAGTAAGTAGTTTATTATATATATGTGTGTGTGTTAGTGGCACAAGACTATAAAAGAAAAGTAGAAGAAAAGAAAGCAAAAACCGTGTAGCACATGTGCTCTAAATTGGTAAAAGGATTGGGCTTTTGACTAAGGTTGACCCGAGAGAAAAAGAAGGTTCAGCAAATATATAAAGGAAGCAACACGCACAGGAGAAGCATTCACGTTTTTTGGAGGCGGAATCAAAGAAAAAACAAGAAGCCACACGAACAGGAGCTATCACGTTTTGGAAGGGAGAAAAACACAACAGGCACAACGAGAAGAGAAGCACATGGATATAGGAAGACAACACGCATCGGAAAGTAATTGAGAGCAAAGCCAGCAACGACGGAATTCGATCGGTTTATTTCCTTTACTATGTTGTTTATTCCTTTGATCATGTTTAGCTAATTTTCTTTGATTAGGTCTGAGATGAATCTGATATAACTATGGTTGAACATGTTGCTGTGAAACTCTATTTCATGTGAATATCAATATAGTTTTATTCAATTCAATTGTTCTTAATGCTTTTTATATATTGATCACATATAATCTGAATCAGTGAGATTGCATGATTACTGACCATAGCTTACAACCTAGGCCTAATTGAAAATGTTCAACTAAACAGGGTTAATATAGGAATGGATAATTGTTTATTTGTGATACTAGGTTAACGTCCTTAAAACCTTCAAAGAATATTAGATCAACTAAGGAATTAGAGACTCTAATCTGAGAAAAGAAAAGGGTCATAAGTCAATGGATTGATTATTACTATTTAGTTAGTCATTGTAAAACTGGAGAAATATTCATGAGAAATAGGTGCAGTGTACCAAACAGAATAAATCAGATGATTCGAATGACCTGATCTCATCTCTCCATATATTTTCTAAACAACCTTTATATTCCGTTTATTTATTTTTATGCACACAAAACTACTGCATCAGACACTAAAATAATTTATTCATCATAGATATTAACCTTATTGCTAAATTGAGATTAACACAGTACTCGTGGATACAAACTTATTTTTATTATTTCGATAGAATTAGTACACTTGCTAAATATCTATCAGTCGGATTACTGCATAACCTCCATAACTCAATTATGAAAGTTATGGACATATCCTTTGACGTCAACATCTCATGTTCCTCCAAAATTGTAATATAATGAAATTACATTTCATTCAGATGTCTAACCCTAATACCATAAAGATCCCTAATAAATTAAAGACTCTTGAGCAAAAGCCATATGTAACGATTTGGTGAAAGCGCAAGAATTAGTTTATGAACCCTAACCGAGTTCGCAAAAGATTAAAACAATGAAACATATGAAAAGCAAATATAACTCAAATCATAATGAATAAAAAAAATTATTGAATATAAAAAATAATAAGAGGTTCTTCTTAGAACCCTAATCAAAGAGGTTTAGTTGCACATGGCAACATACATCATTACAAAACAATAGAAAAACCTACCCTAGAGAGAACAAGAGGAGGTTGGAGATTATCTACCTTGGACTTTGATGCTTGACCCTTGCCTTGTAACGTTAGCTTTCTGAATGAATAAAAATGTGTGCAATGGTCTTTATTTATAGCATATGATAACTTAGGGTTTAAGAGAAGAAAACTGGACTTTTTTCACCGCTCCAACTTGAAAAACAACGAAAGGACAACTTTTGCCCGCAGAAAAGCGCAGCAGCGCATGCCAGGGGAGAAAGATGCACATTGGGCGGGAGAAAGATGCACATTGGGCAACGAAAAACATTGTCCCATGCGTAGTGGTGCATAGCCTGTAAGCTGGATGTGCCTGAGGCAGCCCATGTGTGTGAATTCTTATGTTTTCATCCCGTTTTCGATCGTTCTTCCGTCTGGAAACTCCGAGGAACTCGAAATGAATTTTCTTCATCTTGTATTGTCTTCAAAAACCTTCTAAGAACCATTTTTCTTCAAACTTAATATCCTTGATCCTTCATGTGATGTCTTGATTTTTCAATTTACATGATTCCTCACTACAAAATACACAAAACACCTATGGAGTTGCACAATTTAGGATAAAAGTGAATTACAACGTCTCGAGTGAAAACAATACAATATAATCCTCAAATCATTGAAAAATCCTCTAACTCTCATATTATTTGTCTTAAAATGCTAATAAAATTACTAAAAACATAACAAAAAATATCATATGATGCTATGTTATCATAAAGAAATAATTAAATAGTTTAAGCATTATAAAATTTTAAAACCCTTCAGAATTCTAGAATCATTACTAAATGTCTCTTAAATATATCAGTGTGTTCTTTTAGTCCCTTTAGCACACATAGGAAGAAGATCATGTAATAAACATAATAATCAAAATAATTGAATACAATTTTACTAACTTTTACATCCTTTAAATAATTTTTTTTTTTTTTTTTTTTTTACCTTTCATGAGAGTAAAGTGAAAAAATATATTTGTATACCATCATAAAGTTATGTAGGAATATAAAGTAGAACGTATGTTATGAGCAATATATTTTTTTATTAAATCATTGGATCATAAAGAATTTATATTTAAACAATTTCATTGCATAATTTATTCTACTTTTTTATTCACATCGTTTTGTATGAATCAATTACATAATCATTGGCCCCCTCTTGTATATTGATAGACTTTTAGCAAGTATACTAAAAATTACCTAAGGAATAAAGTATAAAATTCGTCTCCATATGGACTGCATTAATTAGTTTCTACTAGGCAAAGATATAATCAACACAGATGTATTAAAACGCAAATAGTTCCGTTAACAATCATAGATTAAATAGCAAAAAGTAAATAGATTTGTAATGATTTTTAGAGAAAAATGATCATGTATTTCAAATCCCATATCTGTCAATGTTTGGTAAATTACACCTAAACCCTGCAATTGTTCTTCTAATTTCATTATTATTTTTTTTGGTAAATAGAGATACATTTCATTAACCAAAACATGTATTACAAACTTCATAGAATCAAGAAACAAAAAACAAGGAATCTGTAAACATGTTATGTCAAAAAACCAAAAAAATAAAATCAAGAAATGCCTACAACCTTACAAACTCAACACTAGGTTCTTTAGTTTCTTATACTGCATCCCTCTAATGTAGACAATCATCTTGATTTGGTGAAGGAGCTCTTGCACTGATTGATGCATGTTCTGAAATCTTCTGCTATTTCTCTCTTTCCAAATCAAATGTTGAGTCACACTCACAACCATTCTACTTAATTGATGTATACCACTGTTCCCATTGTATTGTCTTAGGATACATTGCATCACTAACCGCCAGTTGCTGGTATTAATCCTAACATTACTCCAATCCAAGATACCTATCCAAACAGCTTAAGAACATTCACACTTGAAGAAAATGTGAGAGTGAGTGCCATCCTCATTTTTACACAAGATACACAATTGGTCACAATAGATATCAATTTTGTTTAACTTGTCGCAAGTTGGTAATCTAGCATGAATAGTCAACCAAGTACCAAAAGAACATTTTAGAGGGGCAGGGTTATTGCAAATCATTTTCCTCCAACTAACTTTTTTAAAATCTCCTCTCAAGGCATTATACATTTTCTTAATAGAAAAGTTTGGTTGTTGAAGGATATTCACATAAGCACTTGCAAATCTCTTTGCTACATCAAAGATTTTTTCACTACCCATGAAACTTGGGAAGGAACTTCAATAAGTACCACATTCCTCCCTTTTATGTAGTATTCATGTACCCATTTTACCCATAAAACATCCTTCTTATTAGCCAAGTGCCAGAAATGTTTGTTGATAGCAGCTTGATTCCAACATTTCAAATGAATGACATTCCATCCACCAGTTGTCTTAGGCAAACAAATATATTCCCAAGCAACAAGAGCTCTGTTGGAAACACCTGATCTACCCGTCTAGAGAAACACTCTACAAGCAGTTTGAATTAATTTAAGGACTTTTTGAGGAAGAGCGAATACTTGGCTCCAATAAGTTTGCACACCAAACAACACTGACTTAATAAGTTGCAATTTGCATGTTCGTGAGATTCTTTGCAAGAACTTATGAAAACAACTTATGACATTGTACATAAGTTCTCTAAGATAGCTTATACAAAAACAATTTAATTGTATTTTATCTTTTGCTGTAAAATTAGCTTATAGCAAAAATGTTTGTCCAATAAGTTGCAAATAAGTTGTTTATCCAAACTAAACCTTAGTAGTATGTAGATAGGAGTGCTATGAAGTAACATTCACCTTAGCAGCAAAGCGCGGGCTTTAAATGCCCCCCATCCCCCCTGTTAGTGGACAATGGGATTGTTGCTCCAGATTAGTCGGTCCTTAGGCTGGATGCTGACTTACCAAAAAAAAATCACTTTTGATGTATCTGATTGTTTCTGCTTAAATTCTGTCATTATTGTAGTGTTGGATTTGAATTATTTAATTTACTATTGCCATGCTTCCATTAAATTTGTATGGTTCATGTGTACTGTGATAGTCTTCTGTTGATGAATGATGATAAATTTCATTGATTCTTGTTAGTTCCATGACAACTATATTGATAGCAGATAATTCAGTTTGTCATTTTTCTTGTGTCATTTTATTTCAATCAGATAGATATGGTTTTGCGAGAACGACACGTAAGTCAATAGTCCAATTCGCAGGGAAGGAGCCTTGATGAGTAGTAACCTGGAACCCACATAAGGGCTCTTCTGCAATCGGAAAGCTGTTTGCGCTCGAAGAGGGTTTCGAGGACGGTAAAAACTTCTTGAGAAAAAACCGTCACTAGCCAAAGCGTCGAGAATCATCAAGAAGTATTCTGCTTCGACTGAACCATGTGACTTCGCTCCCAGGAGAAGTTCTTTAATTTCAGTAAGATCAAAATGTGTCTCATGAAAGAGCTGCGCTGCCCGCGCCACACAGAATGTTGGATGCCCATTATCAGAAATACGTTGGGTGAGGATCTGCTTCCCGACACAAGGCTTAGGATCTGTAAGGAATGATAAACAATTCCTCGGCAAAGCTCGAAGAACTTCAGGAGTCTTAGCAAGTCTCCAGTGATGAGACGATGTTGCTCTGAAGCGAAGGAAGCGCCCAACATTAGTAGTTGCTACTCTCTTGAAAATGTTGAGCAGATCATCATCCGAGATACGTTCCATTCTTTGTTCTCTGATTCTTTCTTTTGTGAGAAAAAGCATGCAAAGGAATGGAAGAGAGTTGGTGAAGAAAATGAACAAAGAGTGGTAAAGGATTTATAGACATCACATAAAAACTCTTCATGACACGTTTTTAAGTCACCACGTGTCTCGGAAAAAGGCAAATACTTAGAAGCACTGAAATCGAAAGGCTCGATGCAGAAGGAGGCGCATTAATGACACAGAAATGCAAAAGGTCAATAATGAAAGACCTAGAGTTGTTAGAAATTGATCAGTTGTCTGAGGGAAAGACGTGTCTTACATGTTTTCAAAAGGAAAAGGGGGGTTTTTCAAGGGGACATAAAAAGACTATGTCTAAACACAATGATGACTATGACATCATAAGTATGAAGAGGAATAAAGTGTTTTTCAAAAATTCCAATGTTCTCCTCTTGAGAGTAGTGTCGTCGAAAATGGCATTTTTGGGGGGCATTTGTTAGCCTGTAAATTTGACAGGCTCATTTAATATGGTCAACATTTGTTTGACTAGTAACTTTGCAGGAATCGAAGAGCTTTCTCATTTCAACTAGAGAGCTTCGACAAGTCATCAAGCCTAGAGCGCGTGGTTAGAATCTCGACAAAGCAAGGCTGAAAGGGTGTTTCGTGTCGAATACAAGCAAAAGGCGGGAAAGCACGATTTCAAGCAATGAGACGGTTTCCTTTTAGTGGAAAACATGGGACAAGTGGTTGTCCAAGATGGAGGAAGTGTTGATCATGGGTTTAGTGGTTCGCCATCTAGGTTTTTAGTATAAGTAAAGAGTTTCCAAGCCGGAAAGTGAGTCGCAAATCATTTACAGAATTCTACAACACTCAAACTACTGACGTCTAGGGAAACGAGTTATACAGAATGTATGTAAACTGATTTGTAGACCACCCCTTTATTTTAATGCATTGCATTTTATCTTTCCTTGAGTTTACGTGCGTAAACTTACTTTTATCTTTCTTTTTATCTGCTTTATTTTAAGCTTTTACTTGCAACTTCAAACCTGTCGAGAGACAGTGCCTTTTATTATCAAACCTGTCTTGCTCTCTAAGCAACCTGAGTGCATCTCGTGGCCTTTTTTCAAACTCTTTTCTTGTAAAAACTTTTGCACAACGGTCTTGAGATTTCTAGTTCGATCTCGTTTGTAACAATCAGAATTAGCCCCCTTTTGCCGAAATCACAGGCAAACAATACGAAGAAAAAAATATTAAATTCATTCATGTGATTAATTAGTTTTTTTACTGAACTAATATATAGTAGAAAAATTAGTGAGTAACATATATACTATGAGGCCTAAAAACATTAATCATAATAAAAATTAATATTATTGTTAAATAAAAATAAATTAGTTGGAGGCCTAATTTACTTGCGGCCAACAATGTCGTTAAAATCACGATTTAACTTGTGAATTGTACGATTCCAGGAGTCTATCTATCGATGTTTGAGTTGATTTAGATGCAAAATTTAATTTTTAGTGCTTTGAAATGAAACTGAATTTACTCAATTGAACTTGGTAAACTCAGGTAAATTCGCATTAATTTTTTAATTTTTCCCATCCAGTTTTTACATTTGGTTCATTTTCTTCTTTGCTAGTTTTATTTTGTCCATACATGTTCTTTTTTTGTTATAATTGAGTTGAAATTTTGAATTATTTGTGTGTATACATATATGTATGTAATTTTAATATGAGGTGAACTTGTATGAGTCTACAAGTCAATTTCACACATGTAAAATGCATTTACTTTTTGAGATTTGACAACTTTCTTGCATCCCCTTTAGGCCGGCCCTGTTGCAACATTACTAGCTAGGCATACATGTTAATTTTCGGATATTTTTTCAATCTATCCCTCATATTATTGGAAGCACGGTTCATGTAGTGTATTTTGATAGAATTTGAGCAATATAGCAGGGCGGATTGAGAAATTATATAATTTTTGATGTTGTATCTATTGCTTAGTCTATTTATTTTCTGGACCATATGTTATCGTGAATAGGGCCACATAAGAGCATTATTCTCAAGTTCAATTGTAAGATATATAATCTTTACTTGTTAAGGAGAATCCTATAATATATTGTGAGCATAAAGCATTGGTTTGTTACCATAATTAATAGAGGACCATTTTTGTGCCAACTACTAGTTAGCCAAATAAAGCAAATTCCCGTATCTACGACCATGTCTTGACTGGAATGCAAATTCTATTGCATGGGGGGGTATTGAAAGAGACTTTCTCCAATGTTGTAAGCTATGTTGAAGAAAATCTGAAATGTCTTCTTTTTTAAGGGGAAAATCTGAAATATTATCCTTTTTAATTTTATGGAGGGTGAATTACTTGCTTAATTCAAATGTATTTTTAATTAGAGTTTTGTTACTAAAGCTAACGTACTACATTTTTATCCACTACTAGAAAAAGCAAAATTAGTGAGGGAAATTAGTGACGGAAAAAATGAAATTCCTCACAAATTCTTTGGTCGCAAAATTTAGTGACGGAATTAGAGAGGGATTTCACGTTTTCCCTCACTAAATATCCCTCACTAATTTTTGTTTTTTTAGTAGTGATCTAAGTCTAGCAGCTCACACACACTAATTAAATGTCATACGATGTAGCATTTTAATATGAAATAGGAACTTGGAATCTTCTACTAGGTATATTGTCTTCTGGATTTAATGTAGAATGAAAAGAAAGCCTTGCGAATTGTAATTTTTATTCAGTTTTTTGCACTTTTTTGTTCTGATTCTTTTTATTTTGCCCCTTTAATATGAGGAAAAGTTTGAGACATGAACAAGCAAGAGCCTTACTGTGTCACTGTGGAGTTATGTCATGTTAACTAGAGTTCCCTTGCTATTGTAGTTTAGGGGATTCATGTGATTCCTAAACAGGATGGCATGTTAGAGGATTTACATGTCAGTGGATTTATAAATCGATGACATAGCCTAATAGTTGAGAGAGTGGCTAAGAAATAGTGCTAGAGCGGTTGTGCCTAACACTTCTCTCTTTAAAAACATGAACAAATAAATATATTTTTTTATTTTAATTCAAAAAAAAAACACTATAAAAAACACTATAAAAACACTATGAAGAAGAAGGAAGAAGAAGAAGAAAGAAATACGTGAAGAAAAGGAGAGAGATAGAGATAGATAGAGAGAGAGTTTTGGAGCTGATACAATTTTAGCAAGTGTGCAAAACTATATTGAAGTAATAAATAATTTGTATCCGAATGGACTATTTTAATTCCTCTACTTAGCAATGACATTAATTCAAATGACATGATTGGGGGTGTTTTAGGCAATTTAGATTAGTTGCAATTATAAAATAATAACTGAAGAATAAAATTGGTTTTTGAAATATTTTTAGAGAGAAGTCTTTCAAATCATTTGTTCTATACTAGCTGGTAATCTAAACCTACATTGTACAATTGCTTCTCTAATTTACAATAATTAACTAAATAGTTCGGGTTAATCCCTTGATTTGGAGCCCTCTTTCCTAATTAGAATTCCCTAATCTTTTAGATGAACCCGTAATTATTAAAGGTTTGATTGCCCGTTTATTCAGAAATCACAACTTATCAACGTTCCATCCCTAGATTGTTAGTTACGGTGAACAGTATAATTGGGTCTAAGTCATAAGTTGTGGTTAGTAATCATATGGTCTATAAGATCAATTTATATTTGATCAGGGATTAATTGCATGTTTGGTCTCTTATGTTTATTTAAGATTTCAAGTTTATCCCTTTGTGTTTATTTAAGATTAATTGCATGCTGTTTGGAATTGAAAAGAAATCTAGGTTACATGAGCTATATATGGGAGATGCGCACAGTACCAAGGGGCGACGTTTTTGGACATAAAAAGATCACGTTTAGGAGGATATTGGGATACAGGAGCATCACAAAAAAAGCATGAGCTTGGAACTCGAAAACTACATCAACACCTATTGAGAAGAAATTGAGGAGCTAACGACGAAATTTTATCGGTTTATTTTTTTTTATGTTGTAGATTTTTATGAACATTAGTAGCTAAATTCTTAAATTGATTAAGTCATAAGATGAATCAAGATATTTCAATTTTGTATTAATATTTTACTCTTTATTGAATTTGTTATTATCGGGTATCATTTAAGTGACCAACTTAAAACCTAAAATAAACATAAGGGATCAAATATGCAATTAAGTCTTTGATGAGAATCATCAAAGCATTAAGCACAATTTGTACTGAATAAACTAGAATTGCAATTATTCTGATCTAGAGTTTACAGATTACATGTCCAATAGCTCGGAACAGAATCATCTAAGACCTAATCTCAGAGAACTTAGCTACTCATGACTAAAGCACAAATAACTAATACATAAGTACAGTTTATTACATGAATTTGATTACTAGCTATGAGTTTTGATGGTCTCCCACCAATTCTCCAGATCTCCTGCTCCAAGTATGTGTTTTCTCCTCTAAAATTTCAAACCCTAAACTAAAAAAAAAAGGCTTTTATGGAAATAAATTATGTCACGCATATATCGTGCTCCGGTCGTATTAGATTGTGGCCTGATACCTCCTTAAATTCAAACTTGCAGCAGAAGCTCCTCCAAATCATGCCCTGATTTGCTGAAATCATGGTTTGATTTTCGACGTACCAAAAATCATCAGTTGGCTCCAGATCGTGCCCCGATTTGCATAATTCATGGCACGGTTTCATACTTCCTTGCAATCTCAATTTATGTTCTCTTTGTAGCTTCTAACACATGCAAAATCACCTGAACTCCATTAAATTGAACAAAAACAACTAATAAAATG
>Ga0315915_1004799_pt1 | contig 16997 bp, 8 predicted proteins | sample MpolbnodulesMG_FD_207738 | JGI IMG/M metagenome (GOLD analysis project Ga0315915, IMG submission 207738) | Medicago polymorpha root nodule microbial communities from Los Angeles, California, United States - branched nodules | ecosystem: Host-associated > Plants > Roots > Nodule | place: USA...
AATATTAGTTTATTAATATTATTATTAGATAATATTAGTATTAATGTTATTATTAGTATTGGTTGTTAGGTAGTATTAATTTAAATATTCGTATTTATTGGAAGAATAGGTAAGGAGAAAGTAGATGAGTTGGTTAGTCGATTAAAGTGTGAGAGAAAATAATATTTTGAAAGAAAATAGAGTTTTCTTAGAGAGAATAACAAATTAGAGTGCGAACTGGGGATTAATAAAATTGGGTAGAAAAGAGGTGTAGTCAGTGAGATGAGTAGTGCTTTAACGATTTAACTAGAGGGGAGTGTGAATAGTAAGACGGTGTAGTTACAGAGATAATAGTAACAAATTCGAGAGGTGCAGATAGGAATTTGAAAAGATTAGTAACAAACCTAGATGACATATAGTAATCTAAAAAGATTGGTAACAAACTCAATTAGAGCTTATAAATAGAGAAGAGAATTAGAGAAGAAGGGTTACGGAGAAAGAGAGAAACAAAGCGGCAAAAGAAAAACTAGGGTTGTGGAGAGAAGAGGCAAGGAGGCATAGCGAGAAGAACCTAGAGAGACATTCAACCGTAGGAAGTCATCAATTCGGCAAACTGGGGGGGGTCTCTATTCATCATAAGGGTTGTATGAACATATGGTTGGTGAAGGATTTTGTTTTCCATTATTTTTCATGATCTTTTAATGAATTCATGTTAAATTCGTGTTTAAATTTTTCATTGTATATTTATTTCTCTCTTAATTTCACTATTATTAATTATTTACTTGATCGTGATTTACATCGGTTAATCGGTGTTCTTGCATTTTTTTTTATCACCAGAAAGAATATGACACTTCTGTTAATGAATCCAATCTACCATATGATAAACGTGACTATGCCTTATTTATTTTCTTATTAACTAGCCGTCTTTTATATTTTGGTGGTGATAACTGATTGTGTTTTATATAGTAGCATATAAGTGTATGATATATAAATATGTGTTGTTGCTGCTTACTTGTCTGTCAATGCAATTTTCTTTGACCACTTTGCAAATAATGTTTATTTATTTGTTATTATGTAATTTTTGGCCGCTACATACTTGTAACCTTAGAAGTTCGTCACTATTTCTACTGATGGTTCGAAAAATGTCTTGAATTAGTCACTTTTGATTTGTGTGTTTAATGTATTCATTCACATACCCTTTTGCTTTATCCATGAGTTAATCGTATAGATTTTAATAAAGATTAATTAAAATTGACAACATGTTTTGTGTATTTGGATTATTTGACGATGTGTAGTTATTTGACGATGTGTATTGGTGAGTTATTTGATGATGTTTGTTGATGTGTTATTTAAAGTTGTGTGATTTGAAGACGTGTTATATAAATGTGTGTTATTTGAAGATGTGTGATTTAAAGATGTGTTATATAAAGATGTGATATTTGACGATGGTGCAATTTAAAGATGTGTATTTGTCGAGTCATTTAAAGATGTGCATTTGTTGAGTCATTTCTTGGTGTTCATGCATTCATGGTCAGTCCGATTTAAAGATGTGATTTAAAGATGGGGGATACATTAGTAACATAACTCTGATATCCAAAACCTGTACCACATGCATATAGAGTCGAGTTAAAGACATTGCATACATAACTGTAGGTCTATTTGAAGATGTGTAATTAAAAGATGTGATATTTTAAGATGTGTAATTATTTAAAGATGTGATATTCAATGACGTGCTTCTATATGATTATGTGTGAATGATTTATATTTTATTAATGTCTACTTGATATTCTTAATGTTGTTGATACTTATATGCTATTATAAGATGTTGACTGATGCCTGTTTGACTTTTATTAAATGAAATTTTATATTTAAATGTGAATATTATTTGACTGTGAAGCATACATGTCTAAATGTAACTGTTGTGTTCTTTTATCTGAATCTATACATGTGTTTATGCATCTCTTATGTTGAATATATTCTCACCCTCTAGTGGCGCGGGTTGGGCGCCTGCACCCTTGTGGTGTAGATTTGTAGAAAAAAGAAGTTTAGTAGCAGTGAGTCTCTAAGGATGGCTTTGAACCCTACTCGTTTACCTAAAGCTTTTGGGAGTTTTTATCGAGTCGATGCTCTGATCTGTGACACTAGGGATTGGGGATTTATTTTATTTAGACTATGTTTTTGAATTCTAATGTATTCAGTTTTTGTTGAAACTATGATGAGATGTATACTTTAAAGTTTTTGAAAACTATTCCGCTGCGACGTTTTTTTCAATCTAAATAAAGTACTTTTTATTTGATGAAGATGTGTGACACCCTTACGTGCTTTAATAATTATTATATTTTTATTAGAAAATGATATGTGGGGTTTAGCGTGTTACAATATGCGCCTCAAGCATATGCCATGCGCCCTAAGCATCTTAAAATGCGGGGGCGCAAACGTAATTTTATTCGTTTTCTGGGTTTAGTCCACGTTTTTAGCCCAAACCCAGTTAGAAACTGCACTATAAATACTAGCCTTCCTCATTCAGAATTTCTCATTCAGAATTGTGGCAGTTCAAGAGGAAGGCTACTTTGGAGCTTCTGGAGAGAATCTATCTTCTTCTTGATTTTCAAGGGTATGTTTTTATCTTTAGTAATTTGTTTTTAGTTACCATGTGTAAATAAATCTTTTTAGGTTAGAGTTCTAAGATGAACCTCTATATATTTTTGTTGGATATTTATTTATTATAATAAATCATTTGTTTTATTTATTTATTCTTTTGTTCGCTATTAAGTTTTATTAGGAAGTAGTTTTATTTCCATGAGAGGTGCAACCCTAGATTAGGTACTTAGGTTGTGACAGGGCCTAATATTGCTATCACTAACTGGATGCCTATATCTTGATATTTATATTCCTTTACTGATAACTATCTGTCTAGAAAGTAAGCGATTATTAACTAGCCAAAGATACCATAGGAATTGTTGACCCTAGACGTAGGTACTTAGTGGCTAAAACCCATTGAGTCAGGTGATGCCTTACCGAAGCTAGAAATTAACTGGTTAGTAATTAGGGAAACAAGTACCTAGTTGTCCGATCTAAGTTATAACCTAATAGAACCATTCTCTTGAAACCCTTAGTAAGGTAGAGGTAGACTAGGGTTTCCCGTTTATAGAACTACTAAGAAAGCGTAGAGAGATTGTGTTATTAGTGTCCTAAGGTTCATAGGTGGGTAGACCTAAGGGAACCTTGGACTTCATTTCCCTTGGAAACACTAGAAAGACAATTCAAGTTTATGTTTCAATTACTTTTGAATTAACAAGACCCCGCACGTAAAGATCATCGTGAAATTAACAGGTGAAATTAGTCATTGGAGGGATAGACCTAAGTAGGTACTCATTGGCTAAAACCCATTGAGTCAGTTGGTGCCTTACCTGAGTAGGAACGTCCCAACGGCCTCATCACTTGTATAGTCTACCTAAGATAAATAAACGCGACATTTATATTATTTATTATCCAACAGCATATATACATAGGGGATTCGAAGAATCCTAACCGGTGCTTACTTTTCTGCAACCAAAACAGGTAAACTTGCTCTGTTGCAAACAGATAAAAATTGCAACCTAACTTTTATACCGTCAAACTTACAAAAATAAGTAACAAGAATTGTTCGAACGAAAGGACAATCCTTGTGGATACGATACTTTACTTATCACTTTATTAAAAATTGCAACCTATCGTTGAGTTTCCTTCCTGCTGGTGTTTTGGTTATTGTTCCTTCTTTCTGGTCGTCCAAACTTCTGTGCGATTTCCCAACCTCTCACTCGTCGTTGATTTTTGGTCGGCGGCGTCCTTTAGGTATGCAAAGGGTTGTCTAGTTGTGGTGGATCTAGTCTCTGGATGATTGGATATTTTTCACCTCTGCGAAGAAAGACGATACAATGGTCCAGAGGGTGGCGTTGAAAAGGTGTTCGTGGTGGTGCTTGTGGTGGTTGATTTTGTGGCTTGTTTTGGTTTGTTTATGTTCGAGGTTGACCGATTTGCGTTGTTGGTCCAACTTTTCTCCGTCTTATGAATTTGGCATCGGAATAATGGTGAGACGAGTTTTTGGAAAGGTTTAGGTGTCTGCTCTGGTGGTTCGTGAGTTGAGGGGTGCCTTATTGATTTGTGTCGGGGGTCTGGTGGTCCGATCACTTTTGATTCGAGATTGGGAGCCAGTTTCTTTGACTCAAGTTCTTTTAGGCTTTTTTGGTGTCTCCTCCGACATATCGGAAGTTGAGTGGTGGTCGAATCTGGTCGTTTGAAGCAACAAATCATGGTCGATTGCTTTATTGAACTCTATTGTGGTATTGGAAAATTGACGATGTTGTTGATTTTTCGCTGGGTGTTTTGGTGTATTTTTATTTTTCTTTTTCTTTTTGGTGTAATACTTGGTATCTAATCCCCTATTTATATATAATATATTTTGCCATTCAAAAAATAAAAGAGGTGTAAATAATAAAGGACAATAAGTAAAAAGAGAACAAGTCTTGTTTAGTCACAAGCATTTAGACACACCATTTAAGCTACACAAAAACAAATTTATATTCTTTAGTTATTTTCTCTTTCTACTTTTTTTTTGGTTATGTATGTGTGTCTAAGTAGAGTGTTCAAATGTTTATGATCAGCAAGTATTTTTCGCAAAAAAAAAACGATGTATACATGCGATAGCCATTATGTATCCAAAAATATGTTAGTGCATTGAGATGTTCCACCAAGAGTCCAGGCCTTCCTTTGGTGCGCAACTCATCATTGTCTTCCAACAAGAGACAATCTTTCCAAACGTGGTGTTCCTTGTTTCGAATCTTGTGTATCATGTGATCTCCTGGTTGAATCCCACATGCACTTGTTCTTTGTCTGTCATAAAGCAATGGCTTGCTGGAACCTCCTTGGCATTGGTGACAATATTCAAGAGTTACTATATAGTACAAATTCTTTCCAACAAATGCTTTTTGATTTATTTTAAAAACTCCACTGTCATCAAAAACATCTAACAATTATGACCCTTTGGAGTTTATGGAAGAGTCGCAACTTACTACTTTGAGATGATAGTGACACACCCATTCTCACTGTCACTCGCGCCCAGGATGTCCTTCATGATTGGAGTTGTGTTCAAAAAGCCAAATATCCGACGCACCATGACAATCAGCCCCCTGCCTGGGGAAAGTCTCCCCATAGCTCAATCAAATGCAACGTCGAGGCATCTCTTCTCAATGGTAACTCGGTAATGTGCTACTGCTTATACTTTCGTGATTCTTCAGGCAATCTTCTCTTCGGTAAGTCTGGTTTCAAACTCTTGACGACCACCCTGTTAGAAGTTGAAACTATGGGTCTCTTGGAAGCTCTCACAAACTGGCAATTTCCAAAGGTCCGTACAATGTTGCTTTTGAAACCGACAGCAAACTTCTGGCTGATCTACTGGGAAACACCAATACTCCCCTTAATGAAGTTAGTGATTTCGTTTTGGAATGTAAGACTCTCTTGTTAAGTAATCCCGACTATGTAGTGTCATTTGTTATGAGGCAAGCAAATAGTGTGACTCACAACATTGCTAGAGTTGCTCTATCTAATCCTACCCCCCGTGTTTTTTATGATGTTCCTACTAGCTTCTACTCTCTTTTTATGAATGAAATGCAGTAAATTTGCCTTTACTAAAAAAAAAAACTTATTCAAGGAGGACTGTGCGGATAAAAATACGTATATACACGAAGGGGAAAAATATTTTAATAGTAGACATTAAATAGCTAAAAAGTTACTACTTGGTGAAATACAGCTGATAGTTAGACGAATACGTTCTAGTTTATTTAGCAATTGTAAATTTTAGGTGAATTAGGAATCAAAGGAATTTACTTTTTGGCAAGAGGAATCAAAGGAAGTTATCCATCAATTGTTAGCGTCTTTTCGGTGTTATTTTGTGAGTCTTTAAATGAATTTATGCATGTTTCGATTAAGAGAATCGTAAGTAATACTATTTATTATTTTTGTAAGTACTATTTATTATTTCTTTATATAATATCTAAATAAATAGTATTACTTACAAAAATAATAAATAGTATTACTTACACTTCTCTTAATGAAAACATGTACAAACTCGTCTAAAGATAACCTTGAAGGGATATATCAAGCAAAAAGTATCTTAAGTCAGTTGTTGATGAAGGAGATGTTTCACATCTTACGCATGGATGAAAATACGAAAGTAAATGATTAAATAAGTATTTTCAACGGTATTGAAGATGAAGAAAAAGCGTTAAGACTCATATGATCCCTTCCATCTTCCTCTGAGCATATTAAACATGTTTAGATGTATGGGAAGGAAACTCTATGCTTTGAAGATAATGATATTTTCTGCAAATTGAGAAGTGTGTCCTCGTAAAATTTCCGTGCAACCATGGCAATGGATGAATATTGCTAGTAGGTTAGTAAATGTGCAATGTTTGTTGTATGTCGGTAGTTGAAGAGCTTCCTACTAACATGGAAGTTGCATCATATATTTTCAACTTGATTTTCGGCATGTGAAAATTCTTGAAGTTGGTTTACCTTCAAGTGAAATATACTCTTAAGGTGGAGTATGATAGTTCTTTTTTGAACTATGATGGTCAATGAAGACAATGTATGAAAACTATTGGAGTTGTTTACCTTCAATTGACTATATTGCTTATGATGGAGTATGATTGTTCTTTTGTACTATGATTGTCCGCGATGACAATGGAAGCAAATGTATTATTTTCAATCAAGGTGAATATTGTTGGTGTTAGTTAAAAATAGACATGTTGAAGAAGTTTGATATTGCTTAAAATTATAAATGAATATGTAGTGCAAGACAAGCAAGGTTGTTTCTTGAAGTGCAAGACAAGTAGTTGGTTCATTCACTTGTTTACTTTCTTGTTCGACAAGTTTCTTGAAATGCAAAACAAGCAGAGTAATGTCTATGTATAGACTCTATTTCATTGTTACAAAATGCATAAACATTTTAAGTTTATACCTGCCTCTTTTTCTTTCTCTTATACTCTTGTGTTAGAGTGTTGTGCGAGGTAGGTTGGATATTATCTTTGGAGAGCGTGGGTGTATTGAGGTTGTGGGATAGTTAAGGATAGTCGATGTGTTGTAACAATTATTACATAGTGTTATCCTCCACTTGTCTTTAGACAATTTTCATGGTTTTTTCTCCGATTTTGGAGTTTCCATGTTATATTCTTGTGTTATTTTTTTGTCCTTTTATCCAACATTTAAAATGAAGCTCCTCTACCTTAATATTCTTGTGTTATATTCTTGTGTTATCTTTTCGAGGATTCAAAATCTCTAACTTCTCAAAGTGAACAGTCATATCAAAAGTGTGTAGAAGAAATTTAAAGAAGCAGTACTCAAGAGAATTTCAACTTTTAAGATTCAAATAATATAAGAAACTAGCAAGAACAGTTTTCAAGGTGGTTGGTTATCACTTGCACTCGTGCAATATAGGACTTAGTTTATTTTTTCTCGATAAACAGTAAAATTAAAGTTGATGTAAAGGAGTTCATTTTCATTCCAAAAACTTGTCTACTAGATAACACATCCTCCTCCCACATAAGATAATACATCTTTCTCGTTGTTTATTCGAAAATTGTTTGTAACTCACCTTTAATTATAATATAGTAACATTTTCTTATACTTTTATCTTTGATTTGGCATTTTTACATTTGTTCGTTCTTCTTCTTACCTTCATTGCTTCGTTTATTTTACGATCACGTGTTTCTTGCATCCCAAACTAAAGTTTGTAACCATATACCTATTAACTATGAACCCATTAAGAATATAACGTGTGTCTTAAATTGATTATTCAGGTTCATTTGTTGAAAGGATATATTAAGAACCCATTAACCATATATTTATGCATCACTAACAACTTTGTCTATGGAGTGTGATATGTACTGATTTATGTCTGACTTAAGATAAAAATGATCATGTTGAATAGTATCTCTCTTATTTCTTCGATAATTTGTCCTTCCGGGGATGGAATCACTCAAATTTGACACTCATTTCTCAAAAAATATTGTAGGAATATTTGGCATGTAAAGGCGTGAGTTTGAACCCACTTGCAATCTCTATTTTCTTAATTGGTGTTTAATATGTGTGAAATTAGCCACTAAAAAATAATACGTAAATGATGCATGTAAATTGCATAAACTTTACACGTTTTGTATTTATTGGTGATGGTGATCAGTAAGTAAGTGGTGAGCGCAATTTTGAAAAAGGAGGTAGCTAGCTTATTTGGATGCGATGAAGCCAGCATAAATGGCAGCTGTGATATTTATAAAACTAAAACAATTTGTTTTGTAGCTCAATTCTTATTGGTATTACTAATTAACTTATAATTTTTGTCCAGCTTAAATGTTTATATTCAATTATTCACCTAATTCTTTTGAGTCAATGACAAAAAGATCCAGCTTATTATATAAACCCCTCTAAAAAAAACCTCATGTGTACATAGTCATGATTAAGTGGATAATCTTGGACCAATCTTACAAATAAAATAATAATAAAAAAGAGAGAAATAGTGGGTTCAGTTGGGTGGTCTTCAACCTGTGGTGTGACCTCATGAGTAAATCCAAATGCACAAATAAGAGACTTCTAGGCCTTTCTATCTAGAATGAAATTAATGCACTAACTACTTATGCACTTCCAAACAAAAATGACATATGTGCTGACGAGACAAACATGCCAGATCCCACACAGCACACCAAAACGTTGTGATCCATGCACATTAATATGTAATACATATATTTCAATTATTTCACAGTCTTTTGAATCTAATCGTGGATTTGGTTCTTCAGTGGAGTAAATAGATTTTGAATTCATTTGTTTTTATGTAAATTTACGAAAAAGTTTGAGTTGACAAATTCCGACCACCACAAAAAAAAACTACAAATTATAAAAGACTTTTTTATGATGAAAAGGTCATGTGGTATTCAATCAAGACTTTTGTTTAAATTACAAAAGTCTAATAGTATCCTATAAAATCTTATGATTTAAATTCTTTAAAATTCCAATTACAAATTTTTATAGTCTTTTAAAATCTTAAAAGTCATTAAAATCTTTCAAAGTCTTTTAAAATTCACAAGATTTTTTTATACAAAAATTATCTTTTAAAATCCTAATCCAATACATCCACTAAAAGTGTATGTTTGATTTTGTTGTGACTATAATTGATTATATAAAATTGATTTCGAATAAAAGATATTTGAATGTAAAATAATTTATGTTTGAATTCATTCATGTGAAAGAGGATTTAAATGTAAATTTAAGGCTAAAGTTGGTTGTAGAAGATAAAAACTACACAAATTATAAAGTCTTTTGTTAGGTTGGGGGAGGGAAGTAGTGCTTGGTGGTGGAGGATAAGATTGTTGGCTTGGGAGGAAGAGTTGATGCTCGAGTGTTGTGTTATTTTATCACCCATTGTTTTGCAGGTTAATGTCAACGACATGTGAATTTGGAAACTTTACGTCTCTTCCAAATACATATTACTAGTGTTTACAACCTTCTTACTTCAAGGGATGCCTCTTTACCTCATGATCATACTACGTTTCTTTTGTCATAAAAAGATTCCTTTAAAAGTCAACATTTTGGCTTGGCGACTACTTCGCAACCGACTACCTGCATCGACAACTTAGTTAGGAGAAGGGTTTTTCTACCGAACACTCTTTATTGTTCAAGTGGATGTGGCTCTTTAGAAGATATTGATCATCTCTTTCTGACTTGTGACTTTTTTTGTCAAATTTGGTATGAAATCTTCAAGTGGGTTAGGCTTTGTTACAGTCAAGCCAACTCATGTTAAAGATCACTTACTTCAATTCAGATCGTTGGTCGGTTTCTCTAAAAACATATGCAATGTTTTCTACTTGATTTGACTCTCTTGTGTTTGGACTGTTTGGCGTGACAGGAATGCTAGAATTATTAAATATCAAGGGGCCTCTATTCATCACCTTTTAGACAAAATTAAACTGCAATCCTATTGATGGTTGAAGGCAGATCTTCCTAATTTTGTTTTCAATTACCACGTGTGGTGGCTTAATCCCCTCTTGTGTTTGAGAGTTGTTCTTTACTTTCAATTGCCTTTTGGTATTTTCTGCTGCTTGTTCACGCAACTTTTCACTTGTTTTTCCTTTGGTTATAACGGTTAAATTTTCATTAGTTCTCTTTTGACACTTCTTATGCTAGGACTAGGTTTCTTGGTTATTATAACTCATTTTAGCTTATATAATTTCTTTGAAATTCAAATTACAAAATATGATTATAGGCTTAACTTAGATCCAGATAATTTTGAATAGGACGTGGATGGTTTTCACTCTAACGTGTAAAAATTTGAAGGAATTTGGTGATATGTTGCATACACCAAATTGTAAATCTATTTTGTTTCTTTTTATCAAAACTTTAATGTTGAATTTGATATAAAAGAAGTAAATGAGATTGATTACGCTCTTGCTAAATTAATCGCCATCCTTTTAAGTAGTGTCCAAATTGGGGTTATGCTCCAAATTATATTGCGCATATCTCAATTAATGAAATCTTAGAATCACTATTTAGTAAAAGAAAATAAAAATTTTAAAAGTCATTAAAATCTTACACAATTTTTTGAAATCTAGAATATTTTTTATACAAAAATTATCTTTTAAAATCCTAATCAATCCATCCCTACAAAAAAATCTAATCAATCCAACCAAACAATTGAGTTCAAGTGATTAATAAGTTTCACGAATGATGAAAGCTTGGGAGAACCCTATTTCAATTCTTAGGTGGAACAATTCTTGATCATACTATCCATATATCATGGTCGAATTTCAGGTTTCTAGAGCCATTTTCTGTATTAACCAGAGAGTTAAAGAAAAAAAATAAAATCCTAATCAAACCAATACACCCCCACAACACAAGTATCATATTTTAAGGTAGAAGTCCTAAATTTCATATTCAAGTTAAAATAAATTATGAAGACCAAAATGATTATCACACAAAATCTAATTATGTCAGACAAAATTTTATGCATTCATAATTATTATTTTTCTTCTAAAAAAATGAACCCAAACATATATTTTTTTTATTGGGATTTATAAGCAGATGGTGGAAAATGAATGTGTTTACTGTTTTGCACACAAAAGTAAGATGCTAGTTATTATGAGATGGTGGAAAATGTCATACCGCTTTTATAGGTGTCAATTCTGCCATAATGGTTAACTTTAATTACTACAATAATGTTAGGCTTCTTTTAAATGTTGATTTGATCAAAAGGATTACTTTATGAAGGATTACTTTTCAATGTTGTAAAAAATCTTCCGTATATATTGATGAATAACTACATAATGAACAAATTTGATGACGAAAAATCACAGAATCAAGGCTCATTGATTAATGCATTTGAAACTAGACACTTTCTAGCTGATATTTCATGGAGTATTTCTTAATTAGTCGTTGATTATTTTTCTGTTATTCTGTATCCATGGTTGCAACTTGGAAGGGACAATTATATTTTACTACAATAAATTGTTTTGAGATTTTGTGAATATCTATAAAAAAAAATTGACGCAACGAATATCTATAATTCTAACAAGTAGGTCTATTTGATAATCATGAGAATATACTTTTTTAAGCAAAACTTAGAGTGCAAAAGCAGTAAACCGTAGCAATGACTTATGTTATGTTTGATTTTGATTATTATTTCTGCAATCCTCTTCCTTGTTTAACCGTTGTCTTCTAGTTTTTTTTCTCTTTTTTGTTGTTGGGTGATTCTTGTATGTAATTTTGTTTTTGATTAGTCGTTCTGATACATCTTATGATGGAGGGACTTATTCTTAATTTTAAAAGTATAATTTTTCGAAAAACCAATTGTAACAATAAAAACCTTAATAAGAATATTCAATACAATAAAACTATGGTGAAGGAAAAAAAATTAGTGAAGATCAATAAAGCTACAAAGGGCAAATTCATAACCTAATTGTTAAACAAAGTCAAGAAGACCAAATTTGTTACAAAATAATTATTCTCAGAAAGAGAGTCCCACCAAATAAAATTATATCAAAAGATTTAAAATTCATGACCATTTGTTGCAAATCACATTCCAAACAAAGGTTAATTATTGTTTTTCTTTTTTTTTAAGAGCCAAAGGTTAAATTTAAATCACCTATTTTTTAAGGGTAAAGGAGAAAATTATTTTCATATCATATATATGGTTGTTTCTAACTCATGAGCTCCCACCCTGTGATAAGCACATGCTCGAGAGACGGGGTATGATAAATACTAGCTAGTGAGGATAAAATAGATCACCAACTCATCTCGAACCGTCCCACTGAGTTAATAACTTGTCTGAAAAAGGGTGGAACCGGTAGCGATATAGGGTTGAAAATCTTACTTCACGGCTGTTTTATTGGAAATTGATGGGTTGACAACTAACTCGTCAATGGTTTTTTTTTTCTTTCTAAATTATTAATTAAAAACTTCAAAAAACAATGTAAAAAGTATAAAAATATACAAATATAAAGTCAATTTATGAAAATCTAAATATATAACTAATGACTCCGCTAAAAATATAAAAATTATGATTCAAATATATAAATTACATCATTTAAAAATGTATAATAAATCAACAATACATCAAAAATAAAAATTTAATGAGTTATCAATTGAGTAATTGTTAAAATCATGAGGCTAAAATCATGAAACAAAAGCGATTGAATATGATGAATGTTTTTTACCTCTACTCTATTGAGAAGAAAATTAGAAAATTCATCGTTGTAATTTGTAAATAAAAAGAAGTGAAAAAGGTTAAACAGGTCCACTTCATTTTGTCATCCCTAACATGTATGTATGTATATATTTGTATTAAATATTCTCTTATATTTTATTATTCTTTGTGATATTTGTAAAATGTAAACTCAAATTGATTAACTTATTTTTCAGCTTTTTGTTTTAAATTACAATTTTTCACCGAGACAGCTAGTGAGCTCTTATTGATAATTTGAATAGGTAAAACCAAACTTACTTTAATTATGAGTTTTGAAGATTTCATTTAAGTTATTATTTCAACAGGTTGATAGATAAAAATATCTACATTTAATTTAATCTAATACATGTAATAATATTTTTAAAATTTATTTGAACAGTCTATCTATTAATAATATATCTTTTAGATAACTATTTATAATATTTAAAACACAATCTTAATTTATTTCATTTTTTAGTATTTAATTTCGATTATTATTTTAACAAGGGAAATAACACAACTTCATTAGTTTTAATCTAATATACATTTTTACAAAATTCTAGAACAATTATATCATCTTTTTTTTTTTTTACTAAAGGACCATCTATGTTTTTTTTATAAGTTTTTTTTTTGTTACAAAGCAAATGAAAGATAAAAAGGAAAAACAAGAAAGAAAAAACAAAGACTAAACTCTAGGAAAGAAAGTACTAGCAGCATCCAACTTTAGAAGGTGCAACAAATCTTCCGGAGGTGAGACATGGATAGAAAAATTAGAAACTTTTGAAGCTCCAAGTTTGGTCATAAAGTTCGCACGGTGATTTCCCTCTCTAAGAGTGTGACAAATTGTATCAAGTCCTTCATGTCTTGAATCAATACTGCATAGATATGAAAACGCAAGGTCAGCCCTTTGATAAGATTAATACTGAGTAAAGAGTCAGAGTAGCAAATAATCTCTTCGATATTCAAGCTTCTGGCCAAAGAGAGCCCCTGGTAGATAGCATATAATTCGGCAAGCAGAATGTCAGAAGATCCTTGGATGTAACCCGAGAAACCTGACAAATAAAAACCAACACTAGTTCTAATGATTCCACCAAATCTGGCTCTAACCGAGAGATCGAGACAACTACCATCAACATTAAGAATGAAACAAGAATGGTTATCACAAATCCACTTAATAAATTTATCTATTTGCACACCATTAGAATTCGGAGTGAAGCAAATTTTAAAGTTTTCTACCATGTTGTGGATGTTGTAAGAGAGACGGTGAAGGGACCAAGTCTCATTGTTAAAACACATTTGATTTCCGTGACGCCAAGCCCACCATAAACATGCAGCAAAAATGAAGGAATTGGATCTTGTCGAACCATCCTTAAGCCAATCACTCACTTCCATGGTTGAGAAGAAATCTGGATCGAAGAAGCCAAGTAAGTGCCAAATGTTTTTGGAGAAGGTAAAATCACGCACACGGTGAAGGAAAGACTCGTCTTCAATACCACAACGAGTGCAAATTGCAGAGGGGGGCGAATTCCTATGATTCAACAGTAAAGAGTGTAGGGACAGGGTTGTCACAAGCCAACCAATAAAGAAACTTGAACTTTTCTGGAAGCTTTAATTTTCAAATCTAGGACCAAGAAGTAGTAGGGGTAGAAAGATTTATCGGATTTGCATGAGACAACAACCAAGAATAACCACTTTTGGTGGTGTAGGTACCATGTTTGTTTGATTTCCAAATGAAAGCATCTTCGACGGAAGCATTGAAATTAATGTGAATGTTGTTGATGACATCGAAAGCCGAAGGAGAGAGTTAAGTGTATAAACCTTAAGTGTGAGGGCCAATTGTAGAGAGCACATCTTTGACAGTCAAGTGCAAATCATGGATATCAATGAAGGGAACTAAAGTTCCTATGAACCCAAGAGAGCTCCACAAAAGGAGGAGTTTCCCGGTCCAGCGCGCCAAGTGAAACAATCTTTGAGGACATTTTTAGCATGAATAATAGTGGACCAAGTGGGCGAGTCACTAGGACGGGAGGTTGCATGAAGAATATTAGAGACAGCAACATACCTGTTGGAGAAGAGATCAACCCAAAGTTGTGAAGTAAATCTCAAACTAGTTTTCCCAAGAGAAAAATGTAAGTTTCCCTAGTAGTTATGATGCCTAAACCGCCTTGATGCTTTGGGCGGACAATTTTTTTCCAGCCTACCAAGTGAATACCTTTATTGTTTGAATCTTTCCAAATAAAGTTCTGGGTGGTTTGGTCAATGCTATCACAAATACTTTGATGGAGCCAGGCTATCTGCATGTAGTAGGAATGGATGGAGGAAAGAACAAATGAAGTAAGAGCTCATCTACCCGATTTATTTAACAACTTGTTCTTCCAAGAAGCTAGTCCCGTTTGCATTTTTTCAATGATAAAAAGGAAATCACTTCTCTTAGCTCTCCCTTTGAGCATCGGACAACCCAAATATTTATCCAGAGAAGTAGTGTTGTGAATGCCAGATATGGAAGAAAGTCTGTTGAATTTAGCCTGAGGGGTACCTATTGAGTAGAAATCACGAGACTTGGACAAATTAATTTTCAACCTTGACACCCCACTGAAGCACTTAAACAAGTCGGTGATGAATCTGAGTTAAGATTTTTTTTTCTTTTGTAAAAAGGAGGACGTCATCCGCAAAAAGGAGATGAGGTAGACGAGGACCGTTGTTAGTGATTTAAATGGGGTACCAAGCACCTTGAAGAACATCTTTGTTGATAGCAATGGAGAGTTTTTCCTTGCAAAGTATAAAAAAAAAAAAAAAAAAAGGACATAGGGGGTCCCCCTGTCTTAGGCCATGAGATGGTTTGAAAGACGACACTTTGTTACCATTCTAAAGAATAGAGAAAGTGGATAAAGTAACACAGTGCATGATCATCTTAATTCTTATGGCTGGGAATCTAAATTCTTCGAGAGGAGGAAATCCCAGTTGACATTATCAAAAGCTTTCTCTAGGTCCAACTTGAAAGTCACATAACCCTTTTTCTTCTTAGATCTTCTTATATAATGAATAATTTCCTGCAAAAAAACGACATTATCAGAAATACCTCGACCTGAAAGGAAGCAACTTTGGTAAGGGCCAATAATAGTATCCAAGATTGGACGAAGTCGGTGGACCCAAACTTTTGTGATAATCTTGTAAACAATGTTGCATATGATGATAGGTCTAAAATTCTTATATGCGTTAGGAGGTTCAATTTTTGGAATGAGAGAAATCAGAGTGTCAGAGAGTGCAGGATCAAAATAACCTGTGCGGAAGGCTATTTTGACCCACTGGAAAATGTCTTCACCTACTAAATACCAATATTTCTTGCAGAAAATACATTGAAAGCCATCTGGACCAGGAGCTTTAAAAGGTTTCATATAGTTCAGGGATACAAACACTCCCGCCTTAGTGATAGGAGAGGTTAAAGAATTTTTTTCCACTTTAATCTATGGTTGGATGGTTACCTTAAAAAAAATTGGTGGTTGTTACTTTGCTGGTTGTTGTAGAAAAGATTTTTGAAGAACCTCTGCGCCTCATTTTGAAGAATGGCACTATCATTTGATCAAACTCCGATGGGAAGTTAAAGTCTATGAATTCTATTTCTCTTTCTTCTAATGATTGTTTAGGCATGACAGAAAGAGTTGTTTTAGTCGCCAAATTTAACTCATTGTTCTCTGGACTTTTGGAACCAATGCATTTCTTTTTGGAAGAGGATGTGATTGTACTCATTTTGAAGCTCTTTTACCAAAAGTTCATGATGAAGGCAATCTACTCTATCAAGGTATTTTTGAACGCCCTTCAGTCCTCTTTCAACATGCTTTTTCCGTTTAAAAATGTTACCAAAGACCTCATGGTTGAAAATGATTGAATGCTCCCTAACTTTGTTTAAGGCAGATGTGGGATTATGGTTAGAAGAATTCCATGTTGGGGTAACTAAATCAAAGTATGCTTCATGATTAATCTAGGAGGCCTCAAAACGAAAAGGTATGGGCCCTCTAGCTAAAGGAAGACCACCAAAGCGAAGGAGGATGGGGTTGTGATCAGAGTGAAGTCTCCACAGAACCTCTACGAAGACCTCATGAAAAGATATGCGCCAATCCATATTAGATAAACCTCTATCAAACTTTTTGGAAAGAATTTAGTGACCATTATGATTGCGGTGCCAAGTGTAGTGACCACCGGTTGTTGTAAGATCAAGCAAATTACAATTATTCATAAAATTTGCAAAAAATGGCAGCTTTGGAATGGTGGAGTATTG
>Ga0315915_1004800_pt1 | contig 16987 bp, 8 predicted proteins | sample MpolbnodulesMG_FD_207738 | JGI IMG/M metagenome (GOLD analysis project Ga0315915, IMG submission 207738) | Medicago polymorpha root nodule microbial communities from Los Angeles, California, United States - branched nodules | ecosystem: Host-associated > Plants > Roots > Nodule | place: USA...
CAGATATTTAAGCATAAATGGTATAAATACACTCAAATGGTAGCTTTTCCTTAGATAACTTGCAGAACAAGTCACTAAAATGCCTAGATTAACACATAAAATATGTTACTTTTGAGCACTTATCAAATACGTTTCACATGATTTAACATTATCAAATTCAATTTTTCAATCCTTTTAATCAATTCAAGAAAGTTGACATTACTATAATGATATAATTTAATTTTTTAAATCTTTGAAAGACAACATTAAGATTAATTTCTCTAGTAGGCCTATTTTCAACTCATGATCATATCAAATATATTTTCCCAATATTCTTTCAATATTTATCTTAGTGAATTATATTGGAGCAATTTTGATATACACAACACATCCAAAATTCACTTCGATGAGAAATATTAGGTTGTTAACCTAAAATCAATGGTAGATTAAGGGGGGACTTACATGTAGTAATGTGTTGGCTTGATGTAGATCAATATCGCAATATACAAGATTATTTATTACCAAAATAGAGTTTATGAGACAATGTCTCATAACCAAACTAGAGTTTATAAGGTATTGTCTCATAGGTATCAATCATACGATTAACTTTAGACGTCTAAATAATGGATCTTCAAGTCCATTTTTATGAGTATATGCTACCAGCTGTTCAATGTTAATTTTAACTGACGAATGATACTTATCAAATGCTTTCTAAAAAGTTCAGAAAATAAACTTTTAGTCAAATTGTTGACCTAATAATCTCACAAATTAGTTTATGCATCATAATAGATCTGAGATAACCCAACGGTCTTGCCAACGATTTGTAAACTTCTGGTTTACAATAATATGTGCTTCTATTGCACTAATAATATGTAAACTTCATATTTATAATAATATGTGCTTCCATTGCACTAATATAAGTGTAGTTTAAATCAAAGATAAATTTTTTCGCTACACTTGTTTTCTCCAGAGTATATCTCGTAATATGGAGATATTTAACATTTTTTTTTTCAATATGATATCCTTGAAACGTAATAAATTTTTTATATAATGCTCTTCTGGATATCATATAATGCATTCTCGGTGCGTAATACTATTACTCCATATAACAAAATATTTGCTCTTCTATAGCCTTCAATATTTTTTACTTTTTTTTAGCATCAAATGTAAAAATAAAATTAGTTTCATTTACATTTTTATAGTCTTTTGCACAAGAAAGATTTCATTTACAAACAATTATTGTGCTCCTTAGTGAATCAAAGCTCAAGGAGCAATACTTGGACAAAACCTCGAAATATTATAGACATATATTTTAGAATGAATCAATAATACATATATGATTTATAGTTATTCTGAAAACTAACAAAATTGTCATTTCAAAACAATATAGTTCGTAAATCTTAATCGTTTCAAAAGTAGCAATAATATCAAATTTATAAGCACAATACCTACTATTTCATTAGAAGAAGAAGAAGATATATTCACATTACATTACAACCCACTTACTAGTCGGAGTTACAAGTACGTGGAAGGGTAATGCATGGACATCCACTCATAGATATATTCATAACATTAAGGTTAATGTTTAGTTAAAACTAGAGGGGATGTTAGTGCTATTTAAAAAAAAAAAAAACTTTAAGGAAGGTGTACGTAATTTACCCTTAAATGTATTCATCCATTAAAAATATATAATTTTTATATTAATTGATTGAATGAATATCCGTCCATTGAAAATATGATGATAGATGGATCTGATATTTTTATGTTTAATGGATGAATTAGATTGAATTTTTTTTAAAGAACTTTCAATGAATTGTTGATGGATTAATGAATTATTTTGATTCATCCATTGTCATTCTAATACACATAGACATCTTAAACTATCTCACACCTAAATTAAAAGAAAATGATTTTTCGACACCCAAACTCTAATCTACCATTAGATACAGAGAGAATTAAAGAGAGTGAAATGACTTAAGTGATAAGTTGATAATGTGATAATAGAGAGAAAATGAAGTGTTGAATGAGTGTATGAAAATTGAGAGGTATATGAATAAAAGTGCTCAAATTAAAATTGTAAATTCCTTCTTAGAGATTTTGTTGGCAATGACTATGAAGAGATAAACTGAATGGTAGTAGTGAAATATATAATTGCAAAGTTCCTCCAATATATAAGAGGCTAATGTCAGATAAGAACAAACATGTTTAAAAAATTCAGAAGCCAAAAACACACAAGGCTACATTAGATGACACACCACAAACATACAAGAAAGTTATTTATATTTCAAAAACTAAGTACAAACTCCAATTTGATACACTAAATCAGAAACTATTAGCATCCATCAATATCCCAGCAACTATAGCAACACCCACCAGTAATGGTCCCAAACCATTCCAAAATCATCATTCTTTGCCACCTTTTTTGTCGTTGGAGCTTTGACATGATTACCAAATTTGTAGGAGAGGTTTAGGGTACCCTTAGGTTTCCCGGAGGTTTTCCTTACCTGGCAAAGGACTTTCCGGAAAGAATCACCGGCAGTGTTATCAAGAAGTACCTTGAGAGGAATATGGAAGGTGCCGATTATGGTATCGCATGGGAGGAATTTTCGATGGGAGAGGAGTTTGACTTCAAGAGAGAGACAATTCTGGTTGGCGAGAGATTCGTTGACGATGAACTTGACAGGGATGTTCCATGTGGGGTTTCTTCTGGTGGCACGGTGGATGTAGGTGGTGGCGGTTTGTGGATTGAGTGGGTCGCCCGAGATTGAAACAACGGCGTATACAGACGTCTTGGAGAAAAGATTAAAACCTTTGAGATCTTTTGCAGATATTATGTTGAGTTCTAAGGTTCTGTATTTCATACTCATCATGCAACAGAGAGAGGATTTTATGTTCTTTCTAGGGTTTTAAGAATATACTTGTTTTTAGGGTTTTTGGAATATTATTTTTAGGGTTTGAGATTGCAACGAAAAAATAATTGTAAAGGAAACCTCTAGGTAGGTACCGTTTTTATTGTTTACAAGCAGTATCTTTTCTTTTCATTCAAGTTTCCTTCCTATCTCGTTGGTAATTTAGACTCCCTCCTTCCTTTTTCAAGCATATATAGAAGTTTCATGTTTTATCACTATTATGCTGCTAGCAAATATGATGGAACATTCTATTACTTAAACACTCAAACCCTTTAAAACCAATTCACCAAAATTGTAGAAAATCGGTTAATTATTCCTATCTAAAAGGATTCAACAGTTGGGCTCAAAACACATATATCAAAACTTCAATCTAAACAAAGACTATCCTCAAAGCAACACACTATTAATAAGTAAAACAAAAAAATAGCTTCACTAATAACTGCTTGCAAATTTACATGAGAAGAAATAGCTTCATACTCCATGAAAAATTTATGGTCTCTAAAACAATATGGGATACTAAAGGTGTATCAAGATCAATCTTAGTTTTGATAACGAGTTCTAGTTGTATTAAGAGCATAAAACATCTGATCTTATCTTAGTTTCTTGCAAACAAAAGTAAGTTCAAAAGAAACTTTTTCATAAAAGTGACATGTGTACTACCATTTTGAGTAAATTTTTGGGACAACTCTCTCATATTTTATTGTGTTTTTACTCTCTTTTTCACTCACTCTCTATTGTTTTTGTTCTAAAAGAAGTGAGAAGAAGAATATAATTGTCCCAAAAGTTATCATAAAATAGTTGTACAGATAACTTTTTAGATGAGTTGTACAAATATTAATTCTAATTATTGTCACAAAACAATGTATTTAAAATAGGGCTATAATTTTGTTTAGAATTCCATTGAAGTTGAACTATATATGGCTAAGAGGAGTACCAAGAAAATGGCATGTTGTAATTAAACCGGGATAAACATTACTTATACAACAATAAGTAGCATAAGTGGTAGATTAGATATGTGTAATGGTTCAATAATGAGAAAATACGTTGAAACAGATAACATTTGGGTGACGTTGTGGTACCAATGTGGCAATGTCATGTGACATATAACTATGGTGTAACAAGTGGTTTTCTTATCTTTCTTTCATATAGATTTTTTTTTTTTTTTGTAATTTTTTAAATAAAGGGGACACCTACACGATTTAGTTGACCAATGTAACGTAACATTGTCACCACAATGTCACCCATATCTAATCTCTTGTAAGCATTACTTTCATGAATTCCCTTAATTATAGCTAACATATACATGTTTTTTCATCTTTAATTCTAATTAAATTTCTCAAAGAAAAACAAAACTACTAATTAAAAACACACATTTCGACATAAACTAACACCGAATATGACCAAAAAAACATAGAATCCTCATTTGAGAATAGAGTTTAAAGAAATTGTTTATTAATATTCTAAAAATAACAAAGCAAAATCAATGCAACTAAGCTTAAAAGCAAACTTGTACTAATAAACCATCCAATTCACCAAAATAAAATCGATCAATGATCTTCAGAACTTGATACAGCAGCTGAACCACTTCATGAAGCTCTTCCTTCTCTGTAAAGAGAAAAAAATTAATTAAAAATACAATATTTTGTGAACAGAGAAAATAATTTTAATTCACATGAAACCAGATAAATCCATTTGGATTACTTCCCCCTAGCAAAGATTCATAAGAGAAAGAGAAATGTTCATTCATCAACAACAAACTAATGTACTAAATAATGTTAACCATCTCATCTTATTGAGCCATAAATTAGTGGTTTTAAATAATAATCTCTCCGCCCTAAAATAAGTGATCAAATTTGATTATGTTCATTATTCACATAACATGTTTTAATCATATTTTCTTACTAATATATAAAGACAAATTATAGTATATAAGATGTTTTTGGATTTGTCTTGACGAATATTTTCAAAATAACTTTTTATAATTTGTGATAATAAATAAATAAAGATCAAAATTGTGCATTCGTCACTCATTAGGAGACGGATGGAGTATCCAATAACAAAGGTAACCGAAAATCTTACGGTTGGAGATGGTTCGTGCTCACTGCGTTGACGTTGAATGTGTCGAAATGAAGCCTTGAGTTCCTCCTCATTACCAAGACTCTTATATTGTTTTCTTGCTTCTTGGATTTTCGAGAAATCCATTGAATAATCTCGTGTTGGGCCCTTCTGATCCCATTCCCCAAACCGCGGCACTGGGGGACACGGGCTATTTTCCTGCATCAAAGTTAAATGATTTATAGGTTAGAGGATTGATCATCATAACATAAGTTTTTTCTTATTATGAAATGAAAATAAGTAGTTAATTGCAATAATTGTGTTGTTTATAGTAAATTACTTCATCCGATCATATTTATAAGAGATGTTTGGGTCAACAAAAGTTAATGTATCTGGTTCAAAATTTAGACTAGATACATCAACTTTTGTTGACTCAAATGTCTCTTATAAATAAGATCAGAGAGAGTATGATGAAACTATTCAGTAATTGTTGAAAATCATTGAAAATGAGTAATTGTTGAAAGATTTGGCTCCTGAAAGAGAAGAACCTAAATGGGTTATCAAAAACCTAAAAAAAAAAAAAAAAACAAGAAGAAGCATTACAAGCGGAGGCAAAGCTCTTGCAATAGACTCAATTTCAAGTTAAAAAATTATTTTCCTATTAATATAACACCCTTCAATGGTTCAATCAATCAAAAAACCCATTCTCACAAAATTGGATTCTACGCAGCCACCTCTTTTTGCAGGTTCGACATTAATGGTCGTTAGATCTTGATCGGATGGTTTGAAAAAAGTAGATTTAAGATTTATTTTGTAATTCTTGAAAATATAGCTTATTAAATTGTAATCTTGAGATCTTAATCGATCGATTAGAGACGCATGACTTCGTGAATTTACTGACCGCTATAAAATGCTTTTCTACTTCACACTTGACTTGACTTTACCCTTGCACACCCAAACCACATTATTTTTTGTATAATCACCCTATCGTTTCAGAAAGAAAAAAACGAATAAATAATAGATAGCAAGAGTGAGAAACTAACCTCTGTATATCGTTCCATGACACTGATTTCAAAGTTTTGAGTTGTTAAACTTGAGAGGTATATGTGATTGGGCTTGGAAGGGTTATTTGACGGGTATATATAGGCACACACATACGTGCGTGAGCGCACACACGTGTTTGAGCGTGTATAAATCTTCTTTATATAAAGGGGAACATTAAATAATATTCTTTTTTGGGTAATTAAATAAAATCCGGGTAATATTTAAATAGACTCTTTTTCAATTTTCCTTTTTTATTGTTTATTTTTAATTAATTACAAAAAAAAACGCTTTTTTACGTGCAGTCCTAGTATTACTCCATCTGTCTATTTGGAGTTGTCTATTACAATGCGAGAGTCAAACAAATAAGTTGTTTATCATGTGCAATATTGCATAGATTAAGACAACTACAAATGGTCTTTTTTTATTGAAAACAACTATTATCTCCATTCCAAATTATATGATTCTTTGATCATTTCACACGTATTAAGAAATGTAATTAATTTTGTTTGGGAAAGAGATATTATGAGTTGTTTTACAAAATTGTCTTTAATAAATGATATGGGAAAGATAAATCAAAGAATTGAAAGAAAAGAGAGTAATAAGTAGTTATGGATATAATAGAAAAAGTGACATTAATATTGATATTGTAAAACGACATATAATTTGGGACAATTTGTTTTTCTCAAAGTGACATATAATTTGGGACAGAGATAGTATTATTTAGGCTTAATTGCACTTTTACCCCCTATCTTTTGCTCATTGTGCGATTTTGCAACCCCCTCTTTTTATTTTAAGCGATTTTGCACCCCAGCTTTTTGCCCCCTTTCTGGTTAGATGAACCTTCTTATGTTTAATTGCACTTTTGCTCCTTATCTTTTTGCCAATTGTGCGATTTTGCACCCCCTCTTCTTCTTTTTTTGAGTGATTTTGCACCCCCCATATTTTTCCCTCTTCCCCCTCTTTTAATGATGATTTTGAACAAAACACAATTGGCAAAAGATGAGGTGCAAAATCACTCAAAAAAAGAAGGGGTGCAAAATTGCACAATTAGCAAAAGATAGGGGGAAAGTGAAATTAAGCCTATTATGTATTATAAAATTATGTAATTTAATTACACAAGTTCCAAAATAAATTTATTATTTTTGAGTTCTTATACTCTTTCATTCTTTATTATAAGAAGAAAAACAAAAAAAAACTGCAGGTGAGAAAAACACACAAAAGAGGGGTTGAATTGTGTAAGATTTTTGTGGCTTCTTTTTCTTTAGTTAAAAACAGCCTGTCAAAATCTGAGGTATACTGATTCTGAAGCAGAGTCTGAATGTTGCAGATAGGTACAAAACACAAAGATAAAGAGATAGGGATAGAGAAAGCAGACACATAGCAATTTTATAATGGTTCCTCTTACAATCTAGGAGTAGTCCAATCCTCCTGCACTTCCAAGGGATTTCACTATAATCACACATGATTACAAATTTCTCAAGGACACTTCCAAGAGACTTCTGTATGCTCAAGCACAACTGCAAGAGACTTCTATGCTTTAGGACTCTTTACCAAAAGACTTCTGCTCTAGGACTCTATCTAAAGACTTCTTTTGCTCAAGCACCCCTGCAAGAGACTTCCCTTGCTTAAGCACAACTGCTTGAGATTGTTCCCTGCTTAATCACAACTGATTAAGAATTTCTAGGTGCTTAAAGCTTCGCCAAGAGACTTGTCTACTCAAGCACGCAGGCGGGAGACTTTCTAAAATGTTTACCCCAACTGCTAACAAGTTAATTTGTTCTTACACTCTTTCTAACTAGTAAGTGTAAACTGAACAAATGAACAAACTCGCTCCTTAGGATTTCTAATATATAAACTTGAAAATAATCTTAAGTGTTTTTGCGCTATTTGATTTGACAGAGTTTTGGCACAGAAAAATAATAGAGTCTTCTTACTTCTTCTTCAGGTCTTCAGCTCCTTTTATAGGCAGTGATTTAAGAGACGTTGGAGAAGAGTGTCAGTGATAATATAGTCGTTGTGAAGCTTCGATCACGAATGTTGGCCCTTTTCTTGATGTGGATAATCCTGTTGGAAAGTACTTTAAATCTCCTTTGCTAAAAGGAGAATTATCTCGTGTTTTTCTCGTTCTTGATGTCCTTTACACATAGATAGAAGAAGACAAAATAGTTGTTCTGCTAGATGTTGTGATAGAGACAGCTCACAGAATAAGACAAAAAATTACGTGGATTCTGGGTCCCTCAGAACCACGTAGCCTAGTCAGCTTCTGTGAGACTCTTGTCTACTAGGATGTTGACTTCTGGTTGACCTTCCAGTAGATCTTCCACCATAGTCGCATAAGCTTCCCAATCCCTTTTTGATGCTCTTCTTATGTTCCTTCTTCAAGATAAAAGTTCATGCACGCTTGATCATATGTTAGTATTCCATTGTTCATCAATATTTTGTTATCATCAAAACTTAAGAGAACTTGTATGAACATTCTTGTTCTAACAAAAACGTCATAATCAATTAAATCATTAATTGTTGTAAGTTTTTAAATATTTTTACAGATATATACCCTTATAGAAAGTTGTGAAACATCAAATGCATCAACTAATATTAAAAAAATAAACATTAAATGAGAGGTAGAATTTTTTTTTAAAACAATAACTACACCTTAAATGTTGTGACATTTTCTTATAAATAGGACAAAAAAAATTGAAAACTTTCTTATAATAAGGATCATAGAGGAAGTATTTTGTAAGTTCACACATGATAGAAAAACCATAATTGGTAATAAATAATGGTTGTTTTGAATAGAAAATTAGTAGTATTATTTGTAGTTGTCTTAACATATGGACTATTGCATAGGATATACAAACATGTAGAAATATTACATTCCAGTTTATTTCTCTTAAGAGCTGGGTGAATACTAGATCGTTGAAAGCAGTGCTTATTTTATTTGAATTGATATCGAGCCTCAAGGTTAACTTTAATAAAGGCATGTTGGTTGGTGTTAATGTGGTTGACGCATGGTTGACAAAGGCAGCTTTGGTTTTGAACTGTAAAATGGGTCATCTGCCTTTAATTTTTGGCATTCCTTGCTTCATCGAATTCAATCTAGATTGTAGGGTTAAAAGAGTGGAAATCTTTCTTTGGATAGGTGACTGGTTCTTCTAAAATTTGTCATGTCCTCTCTATCGGTCTACTTTCTTTCCTTCTTCAAAGCTCCCGCAAGTATCACTTCCTCTATCAAATCTATTTTTAATATTTTTTTCTAGGGGGAGTGAGGCTATTAGGAAAACTTCATGGAACATTTGGGATACTATATGTTCAAAAAATTAGATTGGTGGGTTGGGGGTTCGATGATGGGGGTTTAATATGTCTTTGCTTGGTAAATGGCGTTGGAGTTTGAAGAATGAGCATGGGTGTTTGTTGTATAGAGTTATATCAGCTAGGTAGAGAAAATAGGGAGAAGTTTACGTGAAGGAGAAATAGGGGGTTCAGTCTGGTGGAATAATTTAAATAGTTTTAGAAATAGTGTTAATTTGGGAGTTGGATAGTGGATTGATAATAATTTAAGGTGTGAGGTTGGGGACAGTTATTCGACACTGTTTTGGTGGGATCCTTGATAAAGATGGCAACAGTGGCTGAAAAGAAGTTGTTAGGTTGGGGGGACGAGGGCGAGGCTTGGAAATGGCGGGGGAGGTTATGGGCTTGGGAGGAAGAACAGTTGGTGGAGTGTTGTGCTTTGTTGCATTCTATTTTTTTGTTGGATGATGTTAAGGACATGTGGCTTTTGAAATTGCAAGCCTAAAATAATACAATGTTAAAAGTGCGTATAGTTTCTTGCTCTCAACGAATGACAACGTTACATCTAAAAATGATAATATTATCTAGCATAAAAAGGTTCCCCCTGAAAGTAAGCATCTTCGAATGGCATGTTCTTCATAATCGTATCCTTACGATTGATAATTTAATCAGGAGGGATGATTATGGCTAACTCACAACTTTGGTGGGAGGGTGTGGCAAATTGGAGGATGTGAATCATCTATTTATTCTTTGCAATTTTTTCATTCAAATTTGGAGTGGTGTTTTTAATTGGTCAGGCTTGTTCGTTATCAAATTAGCACGCGTCTCGGACCATTTAATTCAGCTTGTTGCTTTGGGAAGTTTTTCAAATTATATTATGTCGGTTATGCTATTGATTTTCCTATCTACTGTTTGGATAATTTGGAGAGAAAGGAATGCTTGAATTTTTCAGCAAAAAGAGGACACTTTGCAACATCTACTTGACAAAATTAAACTTCAATCTTTTTGGTGGCTGAAGGCGCAACACGCTAACTTTGCTTTTTACTATCACATGTGGTGGCTCAATCCTCTATTGTGTTTATGAGGTACTTTGTAATGTTATTTTTTGGCCTTTTTTGCTTTTCCTATGATGTAATTGATACTTTTTTTTGGTATGTCTTGTGTTGAAAAGCAAGGTTGTTTAGTCAATATATTCCATTTTAGCCTCTTAAATAAAAGGTTATGATAGGAAAAACTTAAATAATTATATAAAAGCAACAAAAAGGGTTGATGTCAAAGTCTAGGAGTTTATTACAATTCAGAATAAAGGAGTTTCTATTTGGTGGAAAGATATTTGCAACATAGATTTTGGCAGAGTGGAGATACTTAACTTGTATTCACTTAAAGAGGTCAATAAGGGATTGATGTCTAACTTGTGAACCTCTTCAGACCTTTATGGTCAAAGGCTTGGTATATATCGATCTCGTTCAAAGTTTCATGTTGGGTATGGAGATTATTTTAAAATAGACTTGCAACAAGGGATAAATTCTTCGAAAGATGAGTAATGGGTCAAAGTTCTCTCTAGTTTGTGGGAGATTGCGAGAGTGGAGAATCAGTATCACATTACTCTAAGGTTATACTAACATATAATACACAAATTTCACACTGAATACCCATTAACAACGAATTGTCATGAATTAATCCCTCGTGACCACACCAATTCAATTTTTCACTTAAAATTCATGCATGAAAAATTCAACACCCAACACCAATTGAAATCAAATTCATATGTCATAATTTCAGGAGAATTACACAACATATAAGGGTTTTCAAAAGGAACCTCAATAATTGGGGATGAAGAGACGCAACAATGGTGAGGGTTAAGAACCCTTCTTTCCTCTTTATAAAAACACACCCAAGGATGAATAATTCATCCCTCCCCTTACCTCGAATTCACGGAAGGTTGGAGCTTTTGTTTGATTCCTTAGGTTGTGTTTTTGCCTCCTCCACTCCTTTTTTCTCCTAGGTTTTCACATATTGGTTGAAGTTGCAACAGTAGGCTATGGTCCATTCCCTAGTTTTGTTGATTCATAAGTAGTATTTTCTTATTTTACTGTTGGGATTTCAAGAGGGGTTTTTCACAAAAAAAAAATAAAAAAAATCATCCTCTTAGCGGAACAAATCCGATGAACGGATTTTGATTAAATCATTAATCACAAACCAACAAACACAAACTTAAACACTTTAAGGAATCATGTGTTTATCGCTTGAAGCGCATTATTGTTGATAGTTGAAACCAAGGTGGTTGATCACAAGTGTTGCTCGAACGAAAGTGTCTCTACTCAGTCCACACGAACAGAGTTCTTCCGTCAACGGTGCTAGCTGTGATTGAGCGGAAACTTTTGAGAGAAAGAAAGATTTTAGAACCTATGCGACGGCTAGATACCACTGTTGGGATTTCAAGAAGGATTTTTCAAAAATTTAATCTTCTTAGTGGAATAAATCCTGGTGAACGGATCTTGATTAAATCATCAATCACAAATCAAACAACCCTTAAAAGGATTCATGTGTTTACCTCTTGAATGACAAATCCTTTAAGTCGAACTCAAAGAGTGAGTGATCACGAGTACTCCTCAATGACAACACTACAACCTAATTCCACAATTCATAAACCCTAGTTTTATGAACCCTAGAATCACCCCTTTCTCTCTAAATTTTCGTTAATGTTGGGATTTAAGAGGGGGTTTTCAAAAAAATTAATCTTAACCGAATAAATCCCATGAACAGATCTTGATTAAATCATTAATCACAAATCAAACGAATTAAATGATACATGTGTTTACTCTTGAAACATATATCCTTTGATGATAAACTCATAGAGTGAGTGATCACAAAACACTGCTCTGCAGGCGTTTGTTTGTCTATTGATCTCTTATGAGCATCACTGGTGTATGGTTGTTTAAGGAAGAATCAAAGAAGATGGAGCAAATAATAAATAAGTCCATGTCAAATTGAATTAAAGGCTCATCAAATATTACATAGGAAAACAAATAACCTCACGTTACAGAGCAGCAAAAGTGACTTTAGTGCAGCAAATTTGACTTTAGGTGTTTGGTCATGTGTCTTGGGTCTAAATTAGTACATTGTGTATCAGTTTTATTATGTTATGTAATGTGGGTGAATTGTAGCATTGTATCTGGCGTTGTTTGTTATCATGTGTGATCATTTTGTGGATTGTATTATTTAACTTTGTTCTTGAATCTTGTACACTTTGTGCTTGGCTTAGAGTATTCAGTCTATTTTCTTTTGTATGGTCACAAGAAAGAAGAAAGAATCGTATAAAAAAGAGTAAGTCTTGTATGATCACAAGATCAGATCTATGATGTTTTAGCTACACAAAAACAAACAAACAAATAAATAAACAAACAAAAACTTACTCACAAAATGTTAAATCAATTTTTCAATTTAATAAAGTTGGCTCTTTGCATGTGACTATACATTATATATCTGGTCTTGTGGTCATACAAAACTTACTCCATAGGAAGAAGTTCATCTTAATCAATTTCTTGCTTTTGATAATGACTCTTATAAAATCAGAGCAGAAGATACAGCAAACAAGATCTTGTCCTATAAAATTTCAATATGAAAAGAAAAAGAAAAAAAAAATGTATACTTAAAAAAAGCAATTTTATGACTGATAAGTCCAACTATTGGACTACCAGACATATCAAAACTTTTTACTCCGATCAAAGAGTATCCACACATAACATTATTATCAATTAGAAGTAACAAAAATTCCAAAAAATAGATTCACCAAAATTGAAAACTAATTAAATTAATCTCAAAACATTATGTTTAGCTTTACCTCCAACCCTTCAACCAAATTCAACAGAATTGCTTAAAACAAGTTTTACTGAACCCATGGCAGGGATTCAAATTACTCCAAATCACACATGACCAACAGGCATATAAAAAAAATAAGATTTCACTACAACAAAAGAGCATCACCAAAACAAAATTGTAACCAAAAGAGAAAGAAAAAAAAAAGAGCATCACCAAAATTATAGTAGGGACAACATGGAATTTCAATGATGATCGGACATGTCTTCATTGTGGATGTTCTAAGAGGCTACTCTCACTTTACCACAACATTGTAAACGATTTACCACAACAAAAGAACATCATTAACGTCACATTATCATATAACAACAATAAGGGATAAATTAGATAGTGCCTCATAGTGGTCTCCACTTTAAAACCAATTCATCAAAATTATTTGAAACAATTTAATTAATCCTACTCTATGAATTCAAATTACTCTAAATCACATGATAATCCAACACACTTTAAAAATTCACTCTAGATAGGAAACATCCGATGATGGGGAGCTGTGATGCTTTTTGTTCTTTTTTTAGTTTTTTCGTTTGATGAAATTGGTGGAGTATGTGGATTAATTTGCATTTTTTTTGCTATTATATTGAAATTTTGCAAGTATATTTTTGTATTATGTTGTCATTCTTTGTTGTTGTCGTAAGTAAATATCAAAGAATGAAGGTACATTATGTTGATTATTTAATGTACTAGCAATTGTCCGTTGTTGATTAATAGTTATTTAATCTTCCATTAAACAATTTGTAGCGTTTAAAACTACAATTCTCATATAAAAATGGATGTTGAATTAAAATGCTTGAAAAAAAATTGAGGTCAAATCTTAGTTGGAGATCAAAGTTTACTTACCTCTCGATTCAATACTGAATTATCTTTTTTTAAGAATTTGAGGATTAAGACACAAATATTGATTTATTTAGTTATTTATTTTGAAAAAGAATGATATCAAATATTAAATTAGTCACAACAATACTAAAGTAGGAATAATATGAAAATGAAACTTGTCACTGGTATAAAATTCAAGTACAATTTTTTTTTCCGCGTAAATCAGGTATCCTCCGTACGCAATTGCGGTGACTAATTACTGCTGCAACTCTTCCATTGTAGAAGAACATCAACAATAAATGGTCGGCAACTCTTTCTAAGAGTTTTAAAGGGAAGCAAAGATATGGACATCAACAATAATTTCTTCGCGTAATTTCTTTGGTGTTGACTTTCTTACATTGTAGAACCTAAATGGACGACAACTATTCCTAAAAGTTTTAACACTGCTGCATGCGCAAGGCTTGTTTCAAACTCAAGACTTTGGTCAAGTACAATTATTATTAAATGAGTTGAAGATCTTATTTCAAACTAAGTTACTTAATTCTAGACTTCCAGAAAACGTGTACTTAATTCTAGACTTTCAGAAAACGTGTCCTTAATTCAAATCTATTGAACCATTTGGTAAGAGTGGTGGCAACCTTCTTCTCTTGTGTTGGAGTAGTCCAATAATCAAGACTAGTAGATAATAAATGAACCATAATGTGTATATGATAATGTATCCAAATAATCCCCAATTATGTGGGAAGAACATCAACACCAAAGAAATTATTGAAAGGGAACCAAACACTTCCATGAGGGTATCAACAAGCCTTGTGGCAAATTTAAGTTTAACCCAAAAGGCCAAACAATATAGTAGAAAGCTAGCAATAGAGACTAACATTGTCTTTGGATGGAGTTGAAAGGCTGTGGGATTATCTGGATAACAGATTTGGAGAAAACCTATAAGTACATAAAAAATGAAGGCTACAAGACCATGAAGAGGATTGGTTTCTACTCCCATGATGTTGTTATTATGTACATGAACAACACTAACATTGATGGTCACTTGACATCTATTAAAATTGGATCTTTGTCTTACCACATCCACCATTGAATTGAAAATTACAAGTAGTTTTTTTCTTCTGTAGAATATGGAACCTTTATCTTATACAGAACGTATCTGATATAGTGCATCATCATTGGCCACATCCACCTTGTATTTTTTTTTTTTGTACAAATCCCACCTTGACTTATTATTACTTTATCTTGGCCTCATCATTGGGCGATAAATTCGAGAATGTCATTGATAAATGAGAAATGCATAATCTGGCGAAGAAGCATGTCACGGATATTTCGCAAATGTGATCCCATTTAATGTGACTAATGAGGGCTTTTTTCCAACTGTAGCACTATATTAAAAACTAGACTCTAACCTATACGATGTACGGGTTTTGTAGAGTTCCATATATAAATATCAAACCGGCTATATTATTAATTTTAGAGTTACATTCAAAGTTATAGAAACAATCAACTAAGTGAGGATTGAGAGTGATTGACATGTAAAATATCAAAAAAGTAAATTAGAAACATTCAGTTTGTATCAACAAAAATGAAAATGGGATCAAACGTGGAAATAAACACAATAAAAATGAGTGTTAGTGGCTTAATAAAAGGCATTTAGGATTGCATATCTATTTTAGAATCAACAATGTTTCAATAAAAATGTTAGTGGTCTAGTGGTAAAAGCTTGGAGGAGTTGTTATGGGTACCTGGTTTGATTCCCTACAAACCTTTTTTTTCAAAAAAAATATTTAGTCCCGCCAAAAAGGACGGGATTAGGGTTAATTAGGGTTGATCGGAAACTATCTAACATTTATATATATAAAGATTAATCACCAAACGACGTATGTTTGCGAACGCCACGAACTTCGTTGTTTTTTCTTAATATTATTTTTTCTTTATTCTATTGTTTTTCTTTTTACGAAGAACAATGTTCTTTTTTATTGGTTTGTTTAAAAAAAAAAATTTGGCACAAATTGGTTTATTTAAATTTAATTAAAAAATTAATTATTTAATTAATGATGTTAAAGAAAAATGTAAAATAAAATTTGACACATAAAATATATTATAGATTACATTAATTTGACTTTTCAACACACTACATATCAAACGACGAAATTGATATATAACAACAAATCAATTTCTTTCAGAAACATTAGTATTGTTAGGACATTTTTTCTTGTTGTGTCCCTCATTCCGGCATATACTACATCTCTTTGGGTGTCTACTACTTCCCCTTTGATCCATTTCAGTATGAATTCGAGCAGACTGTGGACGACCTTTTGGATCCCTCCGCATGATTGGATTGTGGCACAGTTCAATTCCATTATATTCTGGTCAGTAGGATTGAAGAGGAACTGGTTGAAACTCCTTTTGATAAACATTGTAAACATATTGTAATGTGTAGCAGGGAGACACATACATCATGAAGTCATGGTGAATTTTTGAACAAGCGGCTATAAAAAAAGTAATTAGTCCCTACTCAATTAAAATTATATGTAATTTTTTTCTTTATCCTTAAACAAGAAAAGTAATGTTTTTTCCAACGGCTAAAAATACTACTCTCTCCGGTTCTATTTATAAGAGAAATTTGAATCAACAAAAGTTAATGCATCTGTTTAAAAAATTGGATCAGATACTTTTATTTTTGTTGACTCAAACGTCTCTTATAAATAGAACCGGAAGGAGTATTAAAATTAAATAAAGATTAAACTTAAAAGTTCCAAATTTTATATTAACTAATAACATATTTAACCCTAAATTAAATAAAATAGAAACTTTATTTATATTTTTAATATGAAACAAATCAATAAAATAGAACATTGTTTATTAAAAAAAAAAATAGGACATGGTTCTACGTAAAAAGAAAAAACAGAATAGAATAAAGAAAAAATAATATTAAAGAAAAAACAATGAAGTTTGTGATATTCCATTCCCAAAGCAAACACACGTGTCCTTCAATTTGGAAAAAATGATGTCAA
>Ga0315915_1004803_pt1 | contig 16986 bp, 10 predicted proteins | sample MpolbnodulesMG_FD_207738 | JGI IMG/M metagenome (GOLD analysis project Ga0315915, IMG submission 207738) | Medicago polymorpha root nodule microbial communities from Los Angeles, California, United States - branched nodules | ecosystem: Host-associated > Plants > Roots > Nodule | place: USA...
TAACATTATGGAATAATGTAGCTTCTATTTACTTGTTCTTCCTTATAAGGGAGCTTTAGTCTATTTAAATGGTGTGAATATATTTTAAACTTTTATCTCCTCATCCTATGCTGCTCTATGATACAATCTGAGTTTCAAGAGTAAAGATAACTATAAATTAAAAATAGTGCATGTTAAAAGTGAATGAGAACCTCAACAATCTGAGATGGTTGCACCAACAAAGGCTATCATTATCGTTGTTGTCAAAATCATGACTTAAATCTTAAAATTCAAGATTTTGCGACTTTACTCACCTTCAACAATTCAAATTCATAACAAAACTCCAAAACATGAAAAATCATAGTAAAATCACATTAAAATTGTAAAACTCATGCAAAATATCTTGATTTTAAAAGATTATGTCCATTTTTTATACGGGTCAAATTTGACCCGGATCGTAAATTGACATGGTTTGTACCCGTGACCCAATTCTATAAATACATAAAAGACCAAGTTTTTTTATTCTTTCACACCGCACTGCCTCTTCACCGTAAGCGATTGATGAAGATGAACATGTTGACTGATAATCTATATAATTGGCGATTGCATCTAGGCTTTGCCTTTAAGTGTTTTGTGAGGCATCTAGATTTGTTTTAAGTATTTTGTCTAGATTGTTTAGCATTATTATGACTACTAAATTATATTTGGTATCTAGGTTTTGTGTCATTTATGTATAAGTATTTTGTGGAAAATTTGAGTCATTTATGACTATATGCAATTTATAACAACATATGTTTAACAGGAGAAACTCCTACTTGGTTACAGACCCAACACCTCATGTTTAGGCACACTCACATAAACTAAAAAAATTGAAGAAAAACTAATTTAGTCATATCAGTTAATATCATTGAATTTCATTCTCTTTCAATTTCTTCTATTTTATGTAAGTGTGCCCAAATCTTTTTGATTTAGGCTCGTGACCATAGAAGACTTTCTCATTTAGTATTTTTGTTTTGGTAGAATCCATCGATTTTGAGTGCAATTTTACGATTTTCGATTTTGTTATCCTATTTCGATTCTACAATAGTAGTTGAATAAAATCCTTCGATTTTGATTACGATTTTACGATTTTTGATTTTATTATTCTATTTCGACGTGAAGCAAAATTTTGATTTTGACATCCTTGATCATCATCGCGGCAGTCTTCAATATATTCTGCTCAAGTTCATTGAAATTGCTGCTGTTTTTAGACTTTTACTATACTGCATTAGAATCTTGTTTGTTAGATAATTTATAGCCATAATACCTTAATAAGTGCATTAGATAATATCACATCTCTAATTTATTGAGAGATCATGTTAGCGAGAAAAAGTTTTGGCTCATATAGAACTAGGGACAGGGATTCTCTCCCGTAAATACTACACAAGAGGAGGTCCAATATCAATCATGACCATTTAATTGATTTTTCATGCTTTTTAATGAACCTAGGTCAACCAAATCAATGGTTAGGATTCCACTGGGCCCTCCAGTGACTGGAGATGATCGATCATATAGAACTAGTTCATTAAAAAAAAAGGAAAAAATCGGGCAGAAGATTCTAACTCACGGATCCTTATAATTTGTACCGCTTAAAATATTGGTGCAAGTTTACCATTTTTTCTATCATTAGATTAGATCAACCTTCAAAATTTTATCATGGTTTGACAATACTAAATCTATTTCGTTCTCTTTAAAACAATGAGAACTTAGAGGGGTCAAAGTGAGAAAAGTGTTTCTCTCTATTCTTCCTCTTTTCTTCATACATATGTCTCTATTAACTAAATAAATCTCACACGAAATTGGTGATGTTAACTTTTATGTCCCTGTTGACATTAGTACATTTTAGATGAAAGAGAATTGTGGATGGATGAATAAAATAAATTATTTAGATGAGAGATGATATGATTGATTAAGAAAAAGATAAGAACAATGTCACCAAAAACTAAGGTCACACAAATGCAATCGGTATAATGAAGTTCTTTTTTTATATAGAGCCTCGATTTAAGTGTATTTTTTTAAAAAGATGAATTTTTAAATGAGAAAGTGGTACCGATAGATAATGCTCAGGAAGATCTTGGTAGGGCCATAGTGGCGACAGACTCTAACTTGTCAAATCATGACATGCAAGTTTTAGGGCTTGTTCGCACTGTGGCCCAACAAACTATGGATTTTCTGAGCGATTCATGGGCTAACATGGGTCAGAAGGAAGATTTTGTTAATTCAGACTCAAATCAACAATTTCAGTTGGTGGTTCCAAAGAAAAAGAAAAACAAGTTAAAGAAGCATTCTGAGACTAGCAAAGGGTTTAAGGTTGGGGCTTTCGGTCGTTCACCTCGCTAGTAATTTGTTTTAATGTTGCTCCTCTAACTTCTGGTTGTTTTATCTGTTTTGGTTTGTCTTTTTCTTCTTTTATCCAAGAGGGTTTTGGTTTATGTCCCCAGATCCCTCTGCACCCTTTCTTTTGCTTAAAAAAAAAAAGAATTTTTAAATTAAAATAAAAGTTGAGTTACTATAAAAATATAAATTATCGGAATTTTATAGATTGATTTTTTTGTTTTTTTTATTCTTCAATTTTTTTATATATATATACTAGCTACAGATCAAATTAATTTTTTATATCTTTTAGTCGTCTAGTTTATATGAAGCTCATTGTTTTATGTTTATGCATTCAACTTTTTTTGCTATAAATAAAAACTATTTTAGCTTACTGCATAACTTGGTTAAATTTTTTCATTATTCATTCACAAATAATATTCACTATGATGGAAACCATTTCATAATTGAATATTTATATATGAATGTTTAATTTGTAAAGAATTGTCCCCTTTTTTCTCTTTTAATATTTCTCTATCTTGTCATAGATATTTTTTTTTACTCTAATATCTACCACTGATCTGTATAACACTAAATGACAAAAACATAATTATTTAATAGTCGTACTATATTGACTAACATTCTTTCTTTAGATGTAATCAAAAGAAAACAAAGAGAATCCTTAAAAAAAAATACAATAATATTATGCAGGGAGACATGTTAATGGGACATCCACTAATAAGGAATCATAGGTGGTCCTTGCCCCTTGGAGTAATTTGTCTCCAAGGGTCTTTAACAATCAAACACTTTATTTTATTTTGTTACAAAATTAATCTAACAAGTCTTCCATATACTCTTCCATGTTAATATGTCAGTTCAAATTCATTCACAATTTAATTTTTTTTATTTAATATGAAATTAAATATCTCTCTAATAAATCTTAAAATGAAATGTAAATTTTTTTCATTTTCTTATATTAGTATATTTAATTTTGTATAAACATTATTTTTAATCACATAAAATGTTAAATTACCTTATTACAAAATTACAAAATGTTTGTTAAAAATTATTTAAAAATTCCCTTTAAAAAAATATTTTAAACCTATAGTATTTTTATTAAACTTCAGTACTATTTGTACTTTTTTTCATTTCTATCAAATAAAGTTTGTCTTTGATGTTAAAAGAAAAAGTTATATTCTTGGCTTTTGCTAAAAACAAAGGTGTTAACTCAACAAACTCTATACTAAAAATTTTCTTCATTTTCTAAAATCAAATTTTATTCGCTCAACAAACTCTAAATTAAAGTTTCTAGATTAAAGCCAGTATATAATATTCTATCTTATCATCTCTCAGTTATCTTGTCCATGAAACTTTCTTTTAGATTTCACTTGATTCATGAGTTAAGCTTCCACATAATTTACTGGCCTGGCCCTTGAGTTAAGCATCCACATAAAAAAGCTCCTAGCACCATAATTGCTTCCATTTTATTGATAGTTTTTGCTCTTTGAAAAATTGGTAATGATCAGTCCATGTAAGGGGGAAGGAATCTTTCAAACTAAAAATCATATTCTTGAGCCCAACGACAAAACATTATTTAAGCTAAAAGATTAAAGATATTAAAATAAAAAAAAGTTACAAAACTTAGACTTAACGAGGAAACAATACCATCATTTGCAGGTAACACAATTAAAAAAATATGGACACAACCATCGTTGAAGGAAGATCCATTTCAAAGCCACCATACTTCGATGGTACAAACTGTAGTGAATGGAAAGAGCGTACAAAGATATTCATACAATCAGTTGACTACAGACTTTGGCTTGTGATTAAGAATGGACCAAAAATTCCAAAAAAATCAATAAATGGTCGAGAAGTGTTGAAATCTGAAGATGAATTCAATGATGAAGATATGAAGAACATGGAACAAGAAGCAAAAGCCAAAAATATTTTATATTGTGCCATAAATCCAGATGATCTTAAGAGAATTTCAAGTTGTCAGACAGCCAAGGAAATGTGGGAGGAGCTTGACAAGTTAAGTGTTTCATACATTCAATTTGTGTTCAAAAACTTATTTATGTTTTCTTAGTTGAAATATTTTATTGATTAAAAATTGCAAAATATATATTTTCTTTGACAGGAAAGTGACAACATCTAATGTGAATTCTACACCTCCAGTATCACCACAAGCACCCGCAGCAGCTCTATACGACACTCCTAATCTTGAGTTTTTAGAGGAAACAAGTAAGGTTCTCCCTCTCTCAAATTAATTTGTAGTTATGATACCAAGCAAGTAGCATATCTGGTCGTTAGTATATAGAACATAGTTACAGAATTCGCTGCCCTAACAAGGGAACCGCAAATTGGTTCGTGAATTGGTACTTTTGTGAACCGGTTCGTCCAAATTCGTGCGGACATTAGTTTATTAGAGAAGGCATCTCAAATTAGCATATCTGCACTTCTCTTCTTCCCCCATGTTCTGCAAAATTGATTTCCCAATATTATGTTACCGGACACCGGTCCAAATCTACAAAGCCTAATAATGAATAGAAATCAGAAGAGTTCTTCTATGTCTCTTTTTTAACAAAATCAACAAATATTAATCAGATTCTTTTTATCAATCGACAAATCAGGACGTTACATATAGACAGAACATCCAAAATATATGCAGCGTCTCAAATTAATAGTAATCACATTAGGACTGATGTTGAAAAAGTGTCAAGAAAATGTGTACTATGTTGGCTCACCCATCATTTTCACACAAAAATGAGCTAATGTTGCCCACCAGTAGTACTTGATTTTGTTTTTTATTTTATTTTGTGGACACTGTATTACCATTGCACTTTTAATATTATTAACTATTAAATTGTCTTTTTATTATTATTATTATTGTTTATTTGTAAATTAATTAAAAATATTAATATACGAGGCAAAACAAATTTGAAATGTAATTTATTCAGAAAAAAACACAATAAATCATAAAAAGAATACTCAAACATAATATAACATAACGGACGAGATTCACCATAATCTATTCTGCTTGAACAATCAGCTGCATCGGTCCTTCTCAACTTTCTTTTAGCTGAAACATGTCTTGTACATCAACGTCGTTATAAAGAAGCTTAAAATCATAACATCGATTGCCTTTTTCGTTTTCATCTCTTAACGAGATGTAAGGGTCGACATATAAAATACACAACACCTTTCGAGTGCCACTAGCTAGATAAAAAAAATGTTGAGCTAATCCTCCAACTCTAGTAATGTCTTAGTTGGAATTAATAACATTTGAAATGGCTTCTTTATATACTGGAATTTAACTATCATGCGTACTAGAGTAGACATGAAGGAAATGAGATGAGAGAAACTGTAAGAAGATTAGTTGAAATTTGTGGATGATGGAGAGAAACCAAACACATCTATTTATATATGATTATGTATTTTTTTTGTTTTCTTCTGAATTGAACCTTTGTTTTAGGTGATGATCAAAAGAAAAAGTTTCTCAACCTTTGTGTTCCAATTCACAAGCATGCTTTAAATGGAAACTGGCTAGCAGCTAAGCGCATATTAGACAAGGAGAATAAGCTAAAAAATGCTGCCATAACAAATGGGTGGCCTACACTATTGCATATTGCAGCAGGTGCAAACCACATCCACTTTGTGAAGGAGTTATTGAATATGCTTGATGACAAAGATATAGCATTGCAAGATGTCAATGGAAACACCGCTTTTTGCTTTGCTGCTGCAGCTGGAAACATGGAAATTGTTGACTTAATGCTGGATAAGAACTCACAATTACCTGTAAAAAGGGGTGGAAATGGATATACTCCTATTCAGTATGCTGCTTTGCAAGGAAGATGCAAAATGACATGGCATCTATATGATAAAACCATACATCTTTTTGAAGATGAAGACTGGGAGTTATTGTTCTTTGCTTGTATCTACACCGGCATCTATGGTAAGTATTATTAAAAGTTGAAATACATAAAAAAAAACTGTCATATAGTGACTGATTTAGAGAGATTGAAATTGTCAATCGGTTGCTAACATTAGAGGCTAATAGTTTAGCTACATTATGCAAATTGGTCGTTAAATTGGTCAGAAATTAATTGGTTTAGCAACTGATTATGAGACTGATTTAGCGACTAGTTAAAAATCCGATCCCTAATCGCCCACTATGAAGACTGCAACAATTCAGTCTCTAATTATAGAATATTGAGTAGTTCATATGGTCTATTAAGTGACAATGCTTAAAAAAGGGTTTGAAACTCTAACAACAAATGATAATCCTTTTAAGTGCAAGTTTTAATATTAATTGTCTTTTCAATTGAGACGGTAGCCCAATTGATCGGAGAGGTTAACAAAAAACAAGGCAAACAATTTTTTTAAAAGGTCGAATGTTAGTAGTTAGTTGTTAGCTAGATTAATATTTACTTTTTTTGTCCTGGTTTGAACTCAATGCCATCAACTCCTTAACATTTAGCTCAAAACAGTTGAGCTACCAAACCCGCCAAGGGGAACAACTATTAATGCCTTAATACACAACTTATAATAGTTTCCTATTGGCTTTGTCCAATCAAAATCGATTAGATCACGGTTCAGGCTATAAGAAAGTTGAGGTCTCTAAACTTCTATTTGAAGGTGGCAGCTTCAGTTGTCATCTAGGTTTTGAGCGATTTGCCTTCACCGGTCCACCATAGACAACATGGAATATTTCCAGAACTTCTTCTCATAATTTGCAAAAATATTGATCAATATAATTTTCTCCAATTGCAGACTTAGCCTTAAAAATGGTAAGATATAGGAATGCACTAGCTTTTGCACGTGATGTGAATAAAGAGACAGCTTTGCATCTCTTGGCTCAAAATCGAATGCCTTTGGATTCTGGTTGTCATTGTCCAGAACATGATCATAATCCCATCATGACCAATCCTGGTAAACCCTTACATTAAATTTTATATTTTTTTAAATTCTTTTACATTTGGTTTCATTAACTTACGTAACCATATCTCTTATTGCAGGCATGAAAAATCACGTGGTTTTCCAATTGGTTAAATTTCTTTGGACCACGATTCTTGAAAAACACTACTCCTCAAAGGAGGAGTTAAACAAAGTCCTAAATGAACCTTCTCAACTAATATTTGATGCTGCTGAAGTTGGAAATTTTGGATTCTTATCAGAGCTTCTCAGTGTTTATCCTAGCTTGATATGGGATGTGGATAGCAAAAACCGAACTATATTACACATAGCTGTTTTGCATCGGCATGCTAGTATCTTCAATCTGGTACATCAAATAGGGCATATAAAGGGTATCATAGTGACATATGAAAATGATGATGACAGAAACACTTTATTGCACTTGGCTGCAAAATTAGCACCACGAAGTCAACTTGAATTGGTTTCTGGAGCTGCTTTTCAAATGTGCGTCGAGTTACTATGGTTTGAGGTACATTCAATGCAACCCTTTTTATTCATTTTATTCAGAAATTAAAAGCGAGCTACTTCAACACTTATCCTATTCTACTATATATATAAAGCTCTCAGTTTATTTTTACAATTGTCCTTGTTTTTACAGCATAGTAATTTGATTTTGAGACAAATATGTTGAATTTTGTGCTGACATTTCCCTCTCCATGTGTTTTCTTATTATTGAGTATGTGTTTGCCCTGTGTCAATAGCAATATAAAAAATTTACATATCTATATTTTACTTAACATATATACATTTTCATGTGACAGAAAGTAAAGAAGATAATGTTGCCTGCACAGATAAAGATGAGAAACTCTGAAGGCTTTACTGCACAAGAGCTATTCTCAATTGAGCATGAAACACTAAGAGAAAACGCAGAGTCGTGGATGAAAAAAACTGCCGAGTCTTGCATGCTAATTTCAACTGTCATTGCTACCGGAGTGTTTGCTGCTGCAACTACTTTACCAGGTGGTACCGATGACTCTGGAAAACCAAACTACTTAAAGAAAACATCATTCTTGGTGTTTGCAATATCAGATGCATCTGCATTCATCTCATCTGCGACGGCAATATTGATATTCTTGTCTATTCTTGTCTCGCGTTATGGAGAGTATGACTTCTATAAATCACTGCCTTTAAAGCTAATATGTGGATTGGTCACATTATTTATCTCCGTAACAAGCATGATGGTAGCATTAAGTACTAACTTCTTCATAGTATACTACCATGGTTCGACGTTGGTTCCTGGTTTCATTTCAATATTTTCTTTCCTCCCAATACTTTTGTACATAGGTTTGCAATTTTCATTGTTTTCAGATATCATTTACTCAACCTACTATTGGAGTACTCTATCTAAGCCTGGTAAAAATATGATTTATGTACTAGAGAAGTAGTGGATTATTATTGTAAGAAAAATGTGTATTGTTATAACAGAAGTTTGATAATAAACTCAAGAAATCTATGGGGCAGCATATAACAGTTACAAATAATAACGATCCAATCTCCTAGGTATGGTCGGCCGGATTGGTGAAGTACTGAAGTATCCCTTTTTCATGCATTCTTCTCTTGTACAGGTCCTTTGTAACAAATAGCAGTACTCTTATTGTAATATATATATGGAATCATTGTTTTTTGTTAATGTTTGATGATTGCAACAACAAAGGTCAACCTCACTGTAGTCTGCACTATATTCTCCACAAGTACATTGAAATTGTTGGCTTTTTCAGACTTTTACTATACTGCATAAGAATGATGTTTGTAAGATCATACATAACGCTAATACCTTGAGTTCAAGATATTTCTAATATCATACATGTTCCATTAATATGCAAGAATATTGTGGGAAACATCTAAAGCAAACCTTCATTCAGTAAACCCTAGTTCTTGTAAATGAGCCTTTTTTAAATGGATGCATGAATCATGGATTCTTGAAAAAGAAAATGCAGAAGATAAATAAACAAAGACTTCATATATACTCTTAATAAGAAATATATGAAACTTCATGAACCAGCTATATCACAATCTGAAACCAATCCCAAAAATCAGAAAATAGCAAACACAGTGGTATAAGATTTCCAGAATTTCGTACTTATAAGAAAGATATGAAATGTCATGAACCTGAAAGCTCTTCTTTTGCTGCAGTAACCAGCGAATTTGTATAGGAATTCCAATTGGAATGGTAAAAGGATACAATAGTAAGAAATGATATTGTAAAGACATCCTAACCAAATAGCAGCAAATTTTTGTTCAACCTCAAAATGGTTCAAAGGCTAGAGGAGTCAATTCTGCTGAGTCTAGCCCATAGTCACATAATTCACAATTCGCGTTGGTACACGGTACAGGTATGGGTTTACAGTGCGCGATATAAAAATAATTCGTTATGTATGGGGTATAGACTATAGAGCTTTGGTACCCGTTGGTCGGTACCTATAATACTACCTAATTAAGTATAGTAAGTTTTTTTTTTTAAGGGTAATTAAGTTTTAATATTGCAAACAAGTAGAAGAATTATAGTAGCAAGAGGTAACAATTTGTCGGAAAAAAAAGTAGCAAGCGGTGACAAACTAGTTTACACTTTCCAAATGTTTTTTTATATTCACTTTTATTTCGTTTTTGTTCTTTTTTATGAGTGTTATTTTGCAAGAGACGTTCTCTTCCTCCAAGCTTCAAAGTGGTTTTCCTACAGAATTTATTTGCTTTACTACAAATTTTCCTTTCTTTTATCTCCTACTCAACATCTTCCTCCTCTTTCTTTGAACTTCACTCACTTGACTCAATTCATCAGTATAGCAGTTCCTACGAATTACAAGGGGAATTGGTGCGAACCAATTTACAAAAGTACTATGAGCCGGTACGTACCAATTCGTTGTTTGCAATATCTCAAGATAATTATGTGACGAGTCCTAGACTTAATGAAATAAATAAACCAAGATTATATGATTATTTAAACTTATTCCCTTCTTTTTTCTTGAAAATAAACTTCAGGTCAAATCCATGTTATATTTCTACAAAATTTTTGTTTTATTATTAATGAAATACTATTTCAGATGATCCTTGGGCAGATTGGTTTAAGAAATGAAGAAACGAAAGAAATGAAATATCTTGTTTATTATTATATTGCATATATCTTCTTCTTCTCAAGCTCCTCAGAAAGTAACATGAATTTTACAATCTGCAGTTCCTATACGCCATTATTCGAGCACGGTGGTGATTTGGTCAAAGATCTCACTGGTAAATGCAAATTCATAAACTATCTTCGAAATTGTTTACCCCTATTCTTACACGCTATCTTCTTCTTCTTTGAAAGTATTTTGTTACATGCTATTGAAATTGAACTATGTCATATTACCAATTCTTCCGAAAAGAAAAATAGTTAACGTGGACCTTAATTGTTTGTTGAGGGAAAGATGGACCTTGATATTTATAGTAAAATTGTGGATCTAATAACAATAAAATAATGGGAAGAGAAGTAATGTTACTTTTTTGAAAAATGATATTTAAACATCTATTTTGTAACAAAAATACTACACGGGGGTATTTTTGTTGTTTTCAATCATAAAACGAGCGCAAATGGGTAATTTCGACTATCATTCTTATCCATCTTCTCTTCTCTTCTTTTCTATCCCTTCATCATCGTCGTCCTCAACACCACTGAATCACCATCGATGAGAGAGATCCAAACAAGAGAGTGAGATCCGGCGAGAGAACTTAAGCAAGAGAGAGAGAGAACCAACGACGAAACTCAATCTGAATACCACCGTGCCTCCTCTTCCTTCTTCTTCTTCGACCACCATTCCTTCTTCGTAATTTTCCGCATTCCTTCTCATTTACCCATCTTCTTCTGCTTGCTTCTCGTTTTGCCTAGAAAAATGACGATGGGGAGAATCACAATTGTGGTAAATCGAGAGACAGAGACGCAACTGTAATGTTGGACGAACGACATGGTGAGATAACGATGATGGGAGAGAGAGATCTAGACGGAGGGTCCATCTGGAAAACGAGGGTAGTGAACGGTTGTGCGATGATGACCGATGTGATGATGGCATGGTGATGGACGATGGTGGACGAAGTTAAAGAGTGGTGGACGATGACTACGAATGAAAGAGAGATAAAGTCGTTGAAGATGAGAGAAGTGTTGTGAATTCGGATTAAAACTCACACCAATAAACTATGATGTGTGTAGTAAGGGTCAGCGACAACCAATAACAAAAAATAATCACAAGTGATAGTAACAATGCAAAGTAAAACTACAATTGAAACAAAGAAAAACAAGATAAAAGGGTAACAGAGGAGACGAACAACAACTATACCAAGTCGCGGGCTTAAACTCTTGTGAAGATGTTTAGCCAAAAAATGGCAGAGCATTGTATGTTGAGATAGACCTTAGATAAGAAAAATTCTAATATTTGATTAAAATTTGCAAAATAATAATAAAGATCCGTCGACCATTATTAAAGTGAAATGATATTTGTACAACCACTTTTTGACAACTTTTGAAACAACTCTCTCTCTCATACTCACATGTGATTTGATTCTCTCTCTTCTTCTTTTTCTCTCCATTGTTTTTGTCCAATCACAAGTGGAGAAAAGTGGTTGTCATAAAAGTTGTCTAATATTAGTTGTACAAATATCACCCCTCTTTATTAAAATAGTGGATTGAGAATTGTAGTAAAAAAAGAACCTTTATATGATAGTTTTTTTTAAACCTTTATATTATAGTTAAAGATCACATTTTAATCTTGATCCAAAAAAATAAATCTCATTATACTCTCTCATGTGTAAATTACGAATAAATATATTATAAAAAAAAAAAACCGGATATCTCAGTTTATATAAGTTGAGAAGCTAAAAGGTTATTTTATTGGAGGTTCAAATATTCTATTCCAACTAACAAATTATTTCTCCCTTGGCAAACCAATCACTAGCATTTCTCAATAATATGAGAGTGAAAGTCGATGGATGCTGTATCGAAATTGGCAATTCGTTTCCATTATTTTATTTTTCTTTCTTATTACTTCTATGTGTAAAATCTCTGCAATCTTTTCCTTATTTTTTATTTTTTTCTATTGTCTAACATTTGAACATTTCAAAATGGCTAAACTTGTAATCGATAAACATAATTAAAACAAGGCAGAGAAATTTCTTATGAGCAAAACAGATAATTTCCTAAGTATTTGGAAAAAAGAATTGTCAATTTTGATACAACACACTCTAAGATGACCACACTTTAAGGTCTTAAGCCAAAACCATCGGTTATAAAAATGAAGGGTTATTAATAAAAATGAAGGGTAGAACTTGACTTTGTAATAGAGTTCAAAAACAGTTATAAAAATGTCATTTTCATTAGCTATTAATAAAAATTTCTCATTCACCAATTATTTTATAAAGAAAAAAAGAAAAACAAGACGGGTAACATTGCAATTTAAACACTAATAATTTAAATCATTTTGACTCAGCTCATTGCATTAAAACCTCAACTAAACTCTTACGTGTGGTCTCTAAAATGCTTAAATGAATTTGGCCAAAACTTACCATCGAATTGCATGGTACATTACTTTGTATAATGCAGCAAGCATTCTAATGTTATAAATACATTGTTATACCTCGTTTTGCTTAAAACATAATATTTGTATTAGCATAAAAAAATACAAAAATGAGTTCGAAAAATAATGGCATGAGCTATTCGGAAGATCGTCCTACAAATACGAATTCGAATGATGCTAAGACAAATCAAGTCTCGGACCAGATGAAATATATGAGCTATTCGGATCCTCCTCCTGAGGCAAATTCAAGTTCTCAAAAATCTCAGACACTAAGTACTCAAGATGCTATGTCTTATAGCAACTATAAATGATGAGGCCAACAGGTATCAAGACACGTATTTGATTTTTCTCTCCAATATATATATTAGAGCTCTGTATAATATACACACGTAAAATCATCTTGAATAATGCACAAATGTGTTTTCTTATTATTGAGTCATTAAGTTAAGTTTCATATATATCTCATTTAATCTGATGGTACGATTTATTGATCAAATAGTAAAAACTAACTTATGTATGATATAATACTTATCTCAATTATTAGCCATATAATATTGAACTTATATTTTGGATGTTTTAAATTTTTTTAAAAAGTTTGAACTTAAAAATATAAAAAATAATGATTTTGAAATGAGTCGTCAAAGAAGTAGCACTTAAAAATTCCTTATAAAAAAAAAGTAGCACTTAAAAATATAAAAAATAAAGATTTTTTTTTTTGAAGAATAAAAAAAATAAAGATTTAAAAATGAGACTCCAAAAGAAGTAGCAACATCTAAGTTAGGATTCTTCTTTCTTCAGGAAAAGTTAGGATTCTCCTTAAAAAAAAAATCTAAGTTAGGATTCTCCTTAAAAAAAAAATCTAAGTTAGGATTCATGTGTTACTAATAAATTTAGTACTGTACATTTACTTCTAAAATGTTTGATATTGAATAAACATAAGATCATCTAAATATTTGATTTTGAATAAACTTAACAAATTAACTACTGTAAATTTAACTTAGCTTTAAGAACCTATTACTTGTTATATTGAACTCAAACTTAATTTGCTTGGAAAAAAATACATTTGTTTTGATTTTATATTAAACGAAAAAATTGATAGGGTAAAATCAATTCACCTTACTATATTTTCAAATTTAATTTCTATACAGCAATAATGTAAAAAGTTTTACACTTAAGTAAATCACAAACTAACCATAAGTGTGACTTTAGACAAATTATGATTAAAGTTAAAATGTTTTTAGCAAATTGAGGAATATGATTTGTTAATATAAAAATCATTTACATTGACAATATTTCTTACTTTGAATCTAGTTGTTTACATAGATTCCATGTGTTTTCTGCACATTAATATAAGTATTTTTAGGAGTTAAATGAATTAGACATCAGACCGATGTTCTTTAATGTTAACCCAATAGATTATCTAACAAAACATTTTTGATATTTTAGTGCTCATTCGTTATAAAAAGTGATTTTGATATAAATGATTTAGTGTTTTTCTTTTAAAAAATAAAAGTGTCAATTTGTGTTTTTTAAAATTATAAAATGAGATTTTGTATTCTCACCTTTTGATTAAAAATTATTTTTTTAAAATTAAATAAAATAGCTTTTAGGATAAAAATCATTTTTTAACGAAATAGTAAAATAAAAAAGATACACACAAATATAACTTGAAGATCATAAATATATTTATTTTCATTAATTTTAAAGAAACGGCCTAAACTTGATTGGTTTAATCAAAAAGTAATCATATGTTCACCGTCCCAGTTATAATTTTTATTTCTTTAAAAAGCTGAGGAACCTAATAAAAATACACAGACTCAACTATACGGTTTTTTTATGGGTTAATAAGTCTTTACCCCCTGTAATATAAGCCATTTCTGGTTTTCCCCCCTGTAAAATAATTTTTTTGATTTACCCCCCTGTAAAATATTTTTGTTTTGATTTACCCCCTGATAGGCCAAACAAAAACCGATCTTATTTTTTTTTCAAGAAATTTTCGTTATTGTTTGGCCTACTAAGGGGGTAAATCAAAACAAAAATATTTTACAGGGGGTAAATCAAAAAAATATTTTACAGGGGGGAAAACCAGAAATGACTTATATTACAGGGGGTAAAGACCTATTAACCTTTTTTTATTTGTTTAAGTATTCATAATGTTTTTTCGTTTGAAAAATTATTTAAAAATTCTCAACTAATTTTAGGAGTGTCTTATTATTTAATTATTAAACCTTTATATTATGCATTGGGTTATTCATGATTTCAAAAAAATTGCAGGATCGTTCGCTTGTGGAAATTTCACATGGGCTGAAAATTTACAGAAGCAGCAAATTCTACTGTTTGTTTGTTGTATTATGATATTAATTCAGGTTGTTAGTTAGTTAGTTTGTTAATAATAGTTTGTTTTCTATTTTCAGTTTGATGCAATTATTATGGGTGTATAAATAAGACTCGATGTATTGATCAAAGTGTGCAATATTTTAATAAAATTTGAGAAATCATTTGGTCCATTTTCTTTGTCCTAAACCAATTTCATTCTATAATCATCTCTTTTGTGAGTGAAAGTAGAATCAGTGTGGATTCATGCGTGAGAGCTTGTTCCAGCGAATTGGTATTAGTGAGCAAGGTTTCTTTCTTGGGAACATTCTCTTTGATGCGATCATGGCTTCATAAGTACCCATTTTCCTGCAAATCTTTCAATTCTTAAGGGAAAGATATTAGTGTACATAACTCAATACTTTGTAAATATATATGAGCTGATGTCTCATTTTCTTCTTTACCAATAATAACAATGAGCTTTCTTTTATCTCGAAACTTGTACATCAACAAGGTATCAAAGCTCATCTAGCTTTGGTAGCCATTTCTCTTTTCCTTCACTATTTCTCGATCCTTCTATCAGCGATCTTCATCTTATTCGAACGATTCATCGTTCCTTTCCCTATCACTGCACTTTCTCTATTTCTGCAATTTTTCTCCCTCTTGATTTCTTGAATCATGTCTACATAGTGCTACTCAGATTTTTCAATGATTTCCACAAATCCGTACTACTTGCATCCGAATGAAATCCCCGCTTGATTCTTGTTTCTCCGCCTCTGGACAACAAGAATTACCACACTTGGGCTCGATCGATGCACATCGCTTTGATTTTGAAGAACAAAGAAAGGTTCATCGATGGTACTCTTTTGAAACCATTTGTCATTGATTCTCTCTATGCTTCATGGATTCGATGCAATACAATGGTTCTATTGCCCGACCAGTTCTATGGATTGACACTTCAGTTGGGGTTTTGGAAGAATCTGCGACCTAGGTTTTCCCAAGGTGATATCTTTCGAATTTTTGATATTCAGGACGAGCCTTGCAAATTTCGTCAAGGTAATCTCGAGGTCTCTGATTATTTTATGCAATTAAAAATTTTATGGGATGAATTGGAAAATTATCAACTACTTCCCTTCTTTTATCTCCTTCTCAACATCTTCTTCCCTCTTTCTATGAACTTCACTCACTTGTCTCGGTTCATCGGTATGCCAATTTCCACAAATTACAAGGGGAATTGGTTTGAACCAATTTGCAAAAGTATCACGAATCGATACTCAAGTACCAATTCGATGTTCGCAACATCTCAAGAGAATTATGTGACGAGTCCTAGACTTCATGAAATAAACTAAGATTATATGATTATTTAAACTCCTTCCCTTCTTTTTTTATTGAAAATAAGCCGAGAAAAGCTCGTGAAAATTGTCAAAAGATGCTTTTATAAGTTATCTCAAATAGTCTCACAAAACTTCTATTAATGTTGGTAGATAAACTCAAATAAGACAATCCAAACAGGCCTGTTGTGAAATCAACAATTGATCGGAATCACACCAATGAAAAACAAAAATGTGTGGAGCAAGAAACCAACCTCTCTGCCTATCCAATCGTGTCACGGTGCTTGCAATCGTGACACGATTTCAGGGTTTTCCAGAATTCTCAATTTGAAGCCAATATACAACATTCTCCACCTTGACTTCTAATTGGTGATGATGTCAGTTTAACCATCAACCACCATGCTGCTCTCTCCAAAAGGGAATTACTCTTCAACAAACTTGATCAAGTCCAAGCAATGCTTGAACCTTGATCTAGGCAATGACTTGGTAAACACATCCGCCGGATT
>Ga0315915_1004805_pt1 | contig 16983 bp, 10 predicted proteins | sample MpolbnodulesMG_FD_207738 | JGI IMG/M metagenome (GOLD analysis project Ga0315915, IMG submission 207738) | Medicago polymorpha root nodule microbial communities from Los Angeles, California, United States - branched nodules | ecosystem: Host-associated > Plants > Roots > Nodule | place: USA...
GTTACTGAAAGGTCACATGTTCAAGTCCTGTAAACAGTCTCTTGTGTAGAAAATAAGGTAAGGCTGCATACAATATACCAAATGGTGGGACCCCTTCTCAGACCCTGCGTATGCGGGAGCTTTAGAGCACTGAGCTGCCCTTTTTTTGCTGTACTTTAAGGCCTAACTAGACTGTGTCTAACAGTTTGGCTGGCTTTGTCTTTTCATATGGTAACCCTCCAAAACTTGACTTGAACGAATTATTATATCTATTTGCTCTTGTCAATGTGAGAAAAATTGATGAATTCTTCTAATGGTTATAATTATTTAATCTATCCTACATCTGAAGGTGTTTGCAGACAGGTGGGAAGGGAAGAAGACCGGTAAAAGCCCTAATTAGAAGAGTGATCAAATTAAGCATAGCCCAATAATTAAAGATAGAGGTAGATCAAGAACAATCACAAGCGTCTGCACTATGGCGTAGAATTGGAACTCTAAGTTTGATTCCAATTCTACTCTAGGATATAGTATATAATTAAAATTTAAAAATAAAATTAGTTATAAACCTTAACATTAATTTTTTTTTTTATATATAATACTATAGAAGTGTCAGGGATATTTATCTTAATTTAATTTCTTTTGTCAAAGTTTAAAAAATAATACTGGAATTATTGTCACTGCAAATCTTGGGATATTAACGTCACTAGGGAAGGATGTTAATCTCAAATTTGGTGTATAATACTAAAGAAGAAGGAAGGATATTAATGTCGCTACAAATCCTAAAAAAATTGAAAGAAGCGGGAAGGGTATTTAGGTCGAAGCGTTGAGCATGTTTTCATTCTATTTGTGGAATTGGTAATTTTTAGGGAGTTGGCCAAGAACTGAAATAGCTTGGGTGAGTTATTGTAATTCTAGGGAATTGTAGTGACATTAATAACCCAAGCTCAATTCTAGACTCTAAAACAGATACCAAGTGAAACCATATAAAAAGATTTAGGTCTAAATGGCCTCTCAGAAGAATTGTTCTTTGTCAAGGCGGTTTATGGAGGATTGCGACCTATGGTACTGCCATGATTGGTGGCCACTATTTAACAACATTCAACATTATTCAATGGTGTCATTTGATTTGAGTAGGTGATTTTGCCATTCTGGTCAATGGTAAAAGAATTTTGGTTGTTGGTATTGTATCTCACATTTTTAGCAGCATCCATCAATTCCTGGAAAGATAAAGAACATACGGAACGCATTTGTTTTTTCTATTAAAATGAAATGGTGTAGATGTGCATAAAAGGGTTTCTTATATGCTTTACACAAATATGAACTAACCTTATATGCCACTCATAATTTGTAATGTAAATCATGAATTTTGTGCATGGTCAGGTTTGAATACTTTTCCTTGCATAATTTTCTTTCTTCCAACATAAAATGCAACTTTTCATATAGACTTAAAAAAGTAAGCTGCCTTCAAATTATCAGTTATTTATTTCTGTAGTGATGGGGAGTTAAATATAATTTTCTTTTGTCACAGCTATGCTATTGGTGGTCTTTCAGGCGGTGAAGATAAAAATTCATTTTGGCGAGTTGTTGCTCAGTGCACTGCTGCTTTGCCAGAGGATAAACCGCGATATGTTATGGTCAAAATTCTTTATTGAGTAGGAGCATTTTTTTTTTTTTGAAATATTTCAACGTGATAGTGATATTGTAACTTTCCCTTGTACTTCTTTCAGGGAGTTGGTTATCCACTTGACATTGTTGTTTGTAGTGCTTTGGGGGCTGACATGTATGACTGTGTTTATCCTACTCGTACAGCACGCTTTGGCACTGCTCTAGTTCCTGAGGTGATAATCTTTTACCTCTTCATTGATAATTTTTAACATTATCTGTCTCTGTGTGTGTGGTTGTCATATGCGTATATGATAGATAGATCCATGACTATTTTATCTACCCGACCAGCATATATTTCCTAGTATTTGCACTACTAGTAGGGTGTTTCTGCAAAAGGTGCAATTGTTCGTGTATATGCTAATACTGAAAAAATATCCGATGAATCATGATGATATTGCCTCCATATTGGGATATTATAATTTTTCAATTGCACATTGGGCCAATTTTAATATATTTGACGTGTGGAATAATGAGAATTTAGAATAATTGTTTGATATCCCCGCTTTCATTGATTTCTTTTCAGACTTACCTTTTTCAGTATTCTTGCAGGGAGTGTTAAAACTAAAAAATAGAGACATGGCTGGTGACACCCGTCCAATTGATCCCACTTGCCTTTGTATGGTATGTTTACAAGAGGCTGGTTTTAAATTTCAAACTTTTTGTGGAAACCATCATGTGTTTAGTGTTTTTTTTGTTACAGGTTTGCAAGAACTACACCAGGGCTTACATCCATTGTCTTGTGACAAAAGATGCCATGGGGTCTCAACTTCTTTCATATCATAATTTATATTATATGATGCAGGTACAAATAATATCATGTAATAAAATGATTTATTATAAGTATATGGTTATCATACTAATGTTATGACTAAAATTACCGTCCTTTAAAATTTTGCAGCTTAGTAGGAATCTCCACTCTTCAATAGTTGAAGAAAGGTTCCCAAAGTATGTTTTACCTTTATATTCAGTTATTATCTTCTCCACTTTCATCTTACTTATCCTTTCAACTAATTTATTGCTTCTTAATATGCCAATAACCATATATTCTTTTGGTTTTTGAAGGTTTGTATGCGACTTTCTGCACCAAATGGTATGTTTTAGAAATTTCATCAACCTTCCTTGAATTTTGGGCACCATCACATTGACTTCTGCTTAAAAAAATTGACATAGTTAATATATCTCTTAACTCTGCCCATGAACATCGGCAAATTATTTGCTCAAAAAAAAAAAAAAAAACATCGGCAAATTAAACAAGAAGGATAAATTGGTAATTTATAATTATAAAAAATGAATGATTCCATCCCATTCTCCTCAAATTGGAGGGAATGAAAATAGGGGAAAATGCTGGAATGAGATGGGAGTAGATTCCTTTGGATTCCATTCCATGACATTCTTTTTAATAATCAAAACAAAAGAGCCTTATCCCATTCCCCCTTAATTCCATCTCATTCCACGTACTCGAATAAAGCCATCCAAATATAAGTAGAGGTAGATTTTCTGCCAATACTTGTTTTTTCCAGCCTTTTTTAGTTACGCCCTTTAGTTTTGCTTGGTAAATCCTTGTTAAAGTGAACATAGGACGTCATTATTGAAAAATAATTTGATATAATTACTGTCTTTTTCTTCATATTAAAAAACTTTGTGTATTTACATGATCATTCTTTCCATTTTATTGAGATATTTGTTAGTAGCTATTAGACCCTCTTTCATCTTCGTATACTGCAGTTCCCAAAAGGTGATGTTCCTGAATGGGTCTGCAATGCTATGGAAGTGGCTGGAATCGACATTTCTTCTTGCTGTGCTCCACTTTCATCATGCCAAGAATATGATTCCAAAAATGTGTCAGAAGAATTCATTCATTGTGGTAGAACTGATTCAAACATAGGCGGTCATGATAGGTGCAGTGGTGAGATGTAGAAATTAGTTTAGACTGACGATTTCTTGTAGCATAAATTTTGTATCCTGCTTAAGTAAAAATTAGTGAAGGTTATTAAAATAGTTTTGAATCTTCATTCATCACACGCTTCTCAAGAGTAATTTATAGTCCATTTTAGTTCTTATTCATGGTGGCATTTAGTATACACACTACAAAGATTTGTGTACCATGCACAATTCTTCTTTTAAAGCCAACTGTTGGTTTTGTACCTGCTGGAAAAAAACCAAAAAAATTAAAAAATACAAGAACATATTTTAATTGAAATTAATGAATGACTATTTTACTAAATACACCTACATGTTGAAATTAATGAAATATATATGTATTTAGAGATAATCATTGTCATTTGAATTTGTAATAAGTTATAACCCTTTTCCTTTCTAGTTTATGCTACTAATTTTTGTTTATGACCATGTATCTACTATTTTGCTGGATGATAATTTTTTTGTTTTGTTTTGGGAATTGATAGATATAGCGACAAAGAGTTTTCTGAAAATTTCACGATGGTATATTTCCTTAACACCTTTCCTTAAAATTTCTGGCCAATAAGAGATTTAATTGGCTGGAATCTTTTCGTGATCTATTCTTGATATAATCTCACTAGATAAATAGCAATGTTTTTTTTTGAGAGAGATGCTAAATTGTGCGGAATTCTCTCTAATGAAAATCCACGAAATGCAAATTACCAACTATCTAAGTGTGCAGCTTCTCCTATTCTTTTATGGAAAAATTTAGATAGCAATGCTCTTTTTTTTCTTGAGAGATGCTAAATTGTGTGGAATTCTCTCTAATGAAAATCCACGAAATGCAAATTACCAACTATCTAAGTGTGCACCTTCTCCTATTCTTTTATGGAAACATTTAGATTGATTAAACAAATATAAATTACAATACATTAATAAAATAATCTCAATAATTTAAACTTAGCATTATTGATAGAGTATCAACCGGTGCAATCCACCAACTGTTGAATGGTTCAACTATATGCTGAAATTTGACACTACATCGTATTCCAATAGGCATAGGCACAATTAAAACGAGAAAGGATAAGTTGAGAGAAGAGAAAAATGTAAGAAGGAAAGATGAAATGGTGTGAGAGATTGAGAAATGAGGGTATGTATTTAAACCATATAAAAAAAAAATAATTTTAAGTAACTCTAATTTTTAACACATCTATTTAATAAACTTATGAAATCTTAGTCCACAACTTTTCTGCACTTGCTGCAAAAGGATACTTAAAAGACAAAACAACTTTTCAGTTTTTTTTAACATAGGTATACAAAAGGACAAAGCTGATAGCTGCATAATTGTCAGCAATGAGACACGTTTCGACATATAACTGACTCCTTTTTATTATTTAAATTTTTGATAAATTTATTTTTCATTATAAATTCAACCCCACATAAGATTAACTCACTTGGTCATACATAAATTCACCGCCACATACCATTCGAGATCGATAGAAAATTAACAATTTGTTAAATTTTTTTTAAAAATCAATTAACATTTCCGTAAATTAACATTTTTTTTTATCTAAGATTATATTAAAACATGAATTAATTTTATTGAAGTTTAGTCTATATAATTAATTAATTCTCACAAAATTAACAATTTAATAAATTATTGTAGCAAAAGGATTAGGTGTCGTTAAAAATAATAAGCCCAATACAATTCATTTCCTTGGCCCATCAGATTTCTTTTGTAAAGCCCACAAATAAAATTTATAAAATAATGTTTTGGTGGGGTTATATGTTGTTTTCCGTGTACAAAGCAAAATATGTGTTGCAAGTTGCCAATGAGCCGTTCATATTTTTTTATTATATATCAAAAGCTATTAAAGTTTTACAAAGATCTTTGTTTCATGTGCACAAATTTGTGCTTCGGTGGCATTTAGCATGCATAGGACATAAATTTGTGCACCATACACAAATTACTTTCTAAACAAATGTTAGCCATTGATATATTATTATTATATTTGGATGGTTAAGATCTATTACCGGTAATTTGTTATTAACTTTTTGTAGTTTGTCTAACAAAAAAATAGTGACCCCACCTATAAATTATTTATGATTAAACCTATTAATGGGTTTTTGAGCTTATATGATGTATTCATGTGTTCTTCAAGAATCTTCGTCCTCATCAATTGTTCTTCCTTCAAATTTAGATCTGAAAAACTACAACCACAAGAAAATGTTCATATCTGAAAAACCACCACAACAGTACCACATCCTTTTCTTAATATCCACAGTACACAGTAATACTCTTCTTGAATATCAGGATTATTTAGAATTATTTGAGAGGATTATTTAGAATTACTTTAGTTCAATTTGTCACAACTTGCTTTCCATCTTTAACTTCATTTCATGGTTTCGAATTGTGTAAATCATCAAAGGAAATTTAAATCTAACCCCATAACCAAAAATGACAAAGTCGAAGAGATGGAATAATTTTTTATTTTTTTTCTCATAGCAACTGTAGAACATACAATACAAAAGCTATTGACATGGGGAGGAGCTTTCTCTTGTTTCCTTTTTGGGAAGAAGCATGCGTGGATCTTAAGTTCACCACTACAGCACCACAAAAATAATGACCCCACCATTTGAATTGTTTTTTCATGTTGAAGGAAACTAGAAAGAGGGTTTGACAGTTCAAATCTGGAAAGCAAACTATGATCCAACCTTCAAACTTAAGTAGGGAATGAAAAGAAATTAAACAAATTGATGGATGAAAAAAGAAGTTAATGGATATGAGAAATAAATTGTTGGTGATAATACATATCTAGAAGTATGAAGAAGGTGGGGGGCGAGGCATTGCATTTCACGCTTTTAGGAAGAAACAAATTAGCAGTAAAGAAAAGAAAGCAAGGGGTGTATTTGTTTTTAGCATAAGTGGGAGGTGAATGAGCAAAATCAGACATCTAATATTTAACATTAAAGTATGATTTAGGATTTTATTACTATTATAATGAAACAGGTCACCAACAACCACCTGTCCTTCCAAACCATACACAGTGCACAAATTCATGTTTTGTGCATGGTAAATGCCACCTCATCATATGTTTCTCAAGATTCATCATGTACCTTAGGATGATGTGCACCAATTAATAGAATTGAACTGTTTTTTTAGAGTTTCATATAAGTATCAAATTGGTTATACTAGTAGACATTAATTGGTTATCAGAAACCATTTAATGGAATACAACAATATTTTTTGACAAAATAACACAAAAATGTTTTAAAACCAAATAGATGATCAACCCGGTCAAGGAACCGAGTCATTGGTTTATTGGACGATCTGGTTGTTTAATTCAGTTTCTATAAAAAAAATGTACATGTATTAAATCTAGGGCTGGCAATGAACCGAACCAACTCGAAAAAAACTCGATACTCGATTCGATAATTGATTCGTTGAACTTGGTTCATGAACCAAATGAGTCGAACTTGAGTTGAAAATTAAGCTCGTTAAATAAATGAGTTGAACTTGAGCTGAGTATAGTTCGACTCGTTTGGTTCATGAACCAGCTCGATATATCTCGATATATATTAATTATGTACTTTTTTCATAGGTATTATTAAAAATCAACAATAATTGTAATAACAGAGGAAGGACAAAAGTTTAATATAACCTTTTAAATAAACATGCACACAAAATAGTCCCACATCGGGGAGTTTTGAAAATATTAAGAGGATGAGTATATATATAACCGCATCACATGAGGAATACAATATAGTATACACGAGCTGGCTACAGTAGCGTGCTACTGCCTTTCTACCTAGTGGTCTTGACACTTCAGAGTTCATACCAACATCCTTCATAATTCCTTCATAGTTTTATTTAAATTAATAGTTTTGTTTTTTGAGAAAGGTCAAAGACATGTATTATCTATTGTTGGAAAAAAAATTGAAAAGAAAATATCTTTTGAAACATGCAATTCGAGCAAACGAGTTGAACCTAACGAGTCGAACCGAGTTATTCATGAACTATAAACGAGCCGAATTCGAGTTAAAAAAAAGGTTTGTTTTGAACTCGAGTCGAGTTTCGAGCCGAACCAATTCTTATGGAATCGAGTCGAGCTCAGACAGGTTCGACTCGAGCTCAGACAGGTTTGACTCGACTCATTTCCAGCCCTAATTAAATCAGATTTAATCGGATGACTCGGGTCAGACTGGTCTTTATTGAAAAATTAAAATTTTAAAAATGTTTATTATCAGGAACCATCCACTACCATTTAATGAAATACAATAATGTTTTAAAAACTGAACCAGTGATCAACCATTCAATTGTTTATTGGTCGAACCACTAGTCACTGGTTCAGTTGCCTGAATCAGATGACTTGCTTGTTTAACTCGGTTTTTATATATAAAAAAATTGTACATGTAAATCATATTGAATCAGGTGACTCTGGTTAGGCAGGTTGGTGTCTCCCAAAACACTATGAGTATTTCAATATTGGAAGACCGAGTGCAAGTATACAATGTCCAAAATATAGTATAAAAAGATATTGATCCCACAGAGACTGGGAACTTGGTTAGGCAAGTCGTAGCTCTATATAACTTTCCATTAGAAAACTTGTTTGCAAGAAAATAAATAAATCATTTGTCACAATGATATAATCAAAGTCGAAAGTTTGGGAAAACAGTCAAAAAGACTCAAAAATTCTCAAAGTTAAAACTGTGGTTTAAACAAATATTTAGTTATGACAAAGCTTTACAACGATCAATAAAGCTACGACTTTCTATGGCTTCATGGCAACCTGGTGGCCACCGGGAGTGTTGTGCACTCAACCTTCATGTTAAGCACGTGAAGACGTCCGATCAGAGTATAATTACATAATCTTAACATGTAATGTTGCTAGTTATGTCATCAACATTTCTCACCAAAGTGTTATTCTAGCTGAGCCTTTGGTGTATGACAAGAGTCATAGTTAGATCTCAGCACTTCAAAGGCTCTTCCAAGATATAGTATTCATGCAAGTTAGTTTCTGTTGATACCTTCACCTCTCTATGCATAGGGACTAACTCATATCAAACAATCTTGTCCCATTCCCATACCCTCTCGGTCTCAGAGAACTATCACATTAAAAGCAAAATAGATCAAGTTTTACTTTCAAAGAGTTTGACTTAAAACAATTTGTTTGAAAGAAGCGTGAAACTATAACTTTATAAATCTTACGCAAAAAGTATCATAACCTCATCTTGTCTAAATCACAAGAAGGGGTTTAACGCATGATGAGCTTAACCACATATATGAAGGTGAAATGAAACATAAATGAATACATGAAAGAGTAAATTGATAGATAAAATAGTGCTAGTACAAGATTACAATCCTTGAAGGAGAAAAGTGAGGTTGAAGCATCACCAAGTAATCCTAACTATAAATCACTAAGAACTAGCACTCATGCTCATCTATGAAAAATATGAAATGGAGTGAGATATCTAGTGTTGTTAACCTTAGTTGGAACTTGGCTGCTCAATTCACTATGCAAATTTTTGGACCCTTGGCAAAAACATTTGGTTGTCTTTTTATAGTACAAGGTCAACCACTACAAGTTGTACCCTTTGCTGATTTCTCCTATGAGATATCCTTATCTTATCCTATCTACTCTAGGCATATTCCTTCTATTCCCCGTACATTAATCATTGGCGCCAACTCATAATTCTTAACCATTAATCAATGACTAGAATTGGTCCCATGATTTCGTACTATTGTATGACCCGACTAACGATCCAGGGCGATGCATCTTTCCATATCCTAAGAGAAGCATCCTAATCCACGTTGCAGCTTCCCAGATCTCCAGTGCTAAACCTCATCATGTTTCACCAAGCATCCACAACAAGCATTACTAGTTCAAAATAATTAAATAACACTAAAAACAAATTAAAACTATAAAATCCTAAATAGGCACTCATACGTTCATCGTTCAATATGGGGGATAAGTGCAACGTGATAACCAACTATTTTGTCGGTTATCACACCCCAAATTTGACCCTTTCTCACTAAAACGACCATAACTTGGGATGTCCTTATCCGATTGGAGCTTGTGAACATTCATCGGAAAGCTAACAAGCATAGCTACAACTTTAAAGCGTCGAAAATTTTTTTAAACGAAGAAATCTTGAATTTTTTGGCCAAATTCCATTAGAAAGGAACACGATCCTTAACATTTCTTATGATTTTTCAACCGAATTTCGGAGGAATCACTCCAAATCGACTTTTTTTAACACCGAGAGGCAAACTCAATCCTCATAGCATGAGACTAAGCCATATTGGAAAACGGTTCCACGCTAAATTTTATGTAAATCAACGATTAAGAAATATGAATCTCATTGCAAACATTTAAAATCTCATAGGAAACATTTATGAAAAACCTATTTATCTCATTTTTCGCATAACTTATCGACCAATTATTGTTTAATTTGTTGTTTTGTATATTTCAGATGACTAATGGATCATTTTTAGAATTTTTGAAAATTCGGCCTGAATGGAGGCCAAGTGAATTACCTTGTTAATTTTCAGATTTTACTTGTTTTTGACCCTTTCTTAATAAAACAACCATAACTTGGGATGTCCACATCCGATCGGAGCTTCTAAACATTCATTGGAAAGCTAACAAGCATAGCTACGACTTCTAAGCGTTGAAATTTTTTTAAACAAAGAAATCTTGGATATTTTTGGCAAAATTCCATTTGAAAGGAACACGATCATTTACCTTTCTTCTGATTTTCCAACTAAAGTTCGGAGGAATCGCTCCAAATCAACTTTTTTAAAAACGAGAGGCAAAGTCGATCCTCATAGCATGACACTAAACCATATCGAAAAAATGTTTCACGCTAAACTTTATGTAAACCAACGATTTAGAAATATGGATCTTATAGGAAACATTTGAAATCTCATAGGAAACATTTGAAATCCCATATTGATTTTTAGAATTTTTGAAAATTCGGCGTGAATGGAGGTCAAGTGAATTACCTTGTTAATTTTCGGATTTTACTTGTTTTTTGACCCTTTCTCACTAAAATGGCCAAAACTTGGGATGTCCTCATCTGATCGGAGCTTGTGAACAATCGTTGGAAAGCCAACAAGCATAGCTATGACTTCTAAGCGTAAAATATTTTTTGAAACAAAGAAATCTTGAATATTTTGGCAAAATTCCATTTGAAAGGAACACAATCCTTTACCATATGATTTTTCAACCGAATTTCGTAGGAATCGCTCCAAATTGACTTTTTTGAGCACAGAGGCAAAGTAGAGCCTCATAACATGACACTAAACCATATTGAAATAATGTTTCACCATAAACATTAAGAAAACCAACGATTTAGAAATATGGATCTCAGAGGAAACAATAAAATCTCGTAGGAAACATTTATGAATAACCTATTTATCTCATTTTTCTCATAACTTATTGGCAAATTATTGTTTAATTTGTGGTTTTGTATGTTTCAGATGGCTATTGGTTGATATTTAGAATTTTTGAAAATTCGGTGTGAATGGAGGCCAAGTGAATTAACTTGTTAATTTTCGGATTTTACTTGTTTTTGACCCTATCACACTAAAACGACCATAAGTTGGGATGTCCTCATTCGATCGGAGCTTGTGAACTTTCGTTGGAAAGCTAACAAGCATAGCTATGACTTCTAAACGTCGGAATATTTTTTTAAACAAAGAAATCATGGATATATTTGGCAAAATTCCATTTGAAAGGAACACGATCCTTTACCTTTCTTCTGATTTTTCAACCGAATTTTGGAGGAATCGCTCCAAATTGTCATTTTTTAACACCGAGAGGAGAAGTCGAGCCTCATAACATGAGACTAAACCATATTGAAAACAGGTTTCACGCTAAATTTTATGTAAACCCACTATTTAGAACAAGAAATATCATAGGATACATAAAAAATCTCATAGGAAACATTTATGAAAAAACTCATTTATCTCATTTTTCGCACAACTTATTGACCAATTATTGTTTAATTTGTGGTTTTGTATGTTTTAGATTACTAATGGTTGAATTTTAGAACTTTTGAAAATTCGGCGTGAATAGTGGCCATGTGAATTAACTTGTTAATTTTCGGGTTTTACTTGTTTTTGCCCCTTTCTCAATAAAACGACCATAACTAGGGATGTCCTCATCCGATCGGAGTTTGTGAACATTTGTTGGAAAGCTAACAAGCATAGCTACGACTTCTAAGCGTCGAAAATTTTTAAACAATGAAATATTGGATACTTTTTGCAAAAGTCCATTTGAAAGGAACACGATCCTTTACCTTTCTTATGATTTTTCAAACGAATTTCAGAGGAATCACTCCAAATCGACTTTTTTTAACACTGAGACGCAAAGTCGAGCCTCATAACATGACACTAACCATATTGAAAAAAGATTTCAAGCTAAAATTTATGTAAACCAACGATTTAGAAATATGGATCTCATAGGAAACATTTAAAATCTCGTAGGAAACATTTGTGATAAACCTATTTATCTCATTTTTCGCATAACTTATAGATCAATTATTGTTTAATTTATGGTTTTGTATGTTTCAGATGACTAATGGTGTATTTTTAGAATATTTGAAAATTCGGCCTGAATGGAGACCAAGTTAATTACCTTGTTAATATTTAGATTTCACTCTTTTTTGACCCTTTCTCACTAAAACAACCATAACTTGGGATGTCCTCATCCGATCGGAGCTTGTGAACATTCGTTGGAAAGCTAACAAGCATATCTACGACTTCTAAGCGTAGACATTTTTTTTGAACAAAGAAATATTGGATATTTTTTGCAAAATTCCATTTGAAAGGAACACGATCCTTTACCTTTCTTCTGATTTTTCAACCGAATTTCGGAGGAATCGTTCCAAATCGACTTTTTTAACATCGAGAGGCAAAGTCGAGCCTTATAACATGACACTAAACCATATATTAAAAAAGGTTTCACGCTAAACTTTATGTAAACCAACGATTTATAAATATGGATCTCATAGGAAACATTTGAAATTTCATAGGAAACAATTATGAAAAACCCATTTATCTCATTTTTCGCATAACTTATTGACCAATTATTGTTTAATTTATGGTTTTGTATGTTTCAGATGACTAATGGCTGATTTTTAGAACTTTTGAGAATTCGGCGTGAATGGAGGCCAAGTAACTTGTTAATTTTCGGGTTTTACTTTTGACCCTTTCTCACTAAAACGGCCATTACTTGGGATGTCCTCATCTGGTCAGAGCTTCTGAACATTCGTTGGAAAGCTAACAAGCATAGCTACAACTTCTAAGTGTCGAACTTTATTTTAAACAATGAATTATTGAATATTTTTTGCAAAATTCCATTTGAAATGAACACGATCCTTTACCTTTCTTCTAATTTTTCAACTGAATTTCGGAGAAATCGCTCCAAATCGACTTTTTTTAACACTAAGAGGCAAAGTCGAGCTTTATAACATGACACTAAACCATATTAAAAAACGTTTCATGCTAAAATTTACGTAAGCCAACGATTTAGAAATATGGATCTCATAGGAAACATTTAAAATCTCGTAGGAAACATTTATGAAAAACCTATTTATCTCATTTTTCGCATAACTTATTGAAATTCCGGCACTTAGTAGTTACGGATGTTAGACACAATGTTATGACTAGTCAGATGTTAGAACATCTCACTTCCAGTGACAACAAATAACTATTGTAATTTAAAGGACAGAAAATAAATAACACAAGTTATTTGTTGACCCAGTTCGATGCAACTTCACCTACATCTGAGGGCTACCAAGCCAGGTAGGAAATCCACTATAGTAGTATCAATTCGAAGCATACATAAAAGCCTTCGCCGGCCTACTAACTTCTCACTTAATCACTACCCGTGGTATTTCTACCTAAGACTCTAACTAGTCTTAAATATGATACTTAGTCGCAAACTAGTGACCGTCCTTGTGATCCTTATCAAAATGGAGACATTTTCCTAGAAAATGAATCCTCTCGTGCTTAAAAGTTTTGAGAGATTCAGAGCATTACAACTCAATTACAAAGTCCAACTCTTATATCAAAGTGATAAGAGAGTGGCTCACAAATAACAAAGACAAACTAAAACCCTAGATTTCTCTATTCTCAATTGCGGCTTCAATGCGATTTTAGGTCTTCATTCTTTGTTTATATAACTTGAATGCAGATATGTGTGATGCACAAGTCTTGGCTAACAATCAGCTGAAATCTTGATATTTCAGCATAAGCAGATCAAATATTTCCTTAAATGTTGCAACAACATTCTTAAGGACTAAGTTAAGCATAAACTTCCTTCCTCTGCTTCTAGAATCTTCGCTCCTTGGTCAACTCCTCAGATAGTATAAATCTTCAGTGAATATACGAGAATCTTCATATTTATGTTGAATCCCCAAGTAAGCGGATCAAGGTACGCAATGATGTCGTACCAACATGTTTCAGACATTGTGTTTGACATCTTGCTTAAAATAAAGTTTTAACAAAATGCATTCAACACATGTCTAAAACCCAACAATCTCCCCCTTTGGCAAATTTTGGCTAAAAGAAGCTTTGCATCATAAATGTTTAAGAACATAAGGAGTGAGAGATTATTTGGTCATACCTTCTTTTTCTTAAACATAAGTATTCAACATGAAAGAAGGCAACAATGGTGCTTCAACATTATTTAAAAAGAGTAACTTTAAAAATAATGCACAGATGGATATGTTGAGACATCATCCAGCACATCAGAGGCTTTCGCAGCAGCAGATTAGAGATAGAACCCAGCCTCACATAATAATTGTCAGGAGAAATAAACTCCATAGAGAGAAATAAACTGTCATTCATCTTTTTAGCCCAGGGAGAAATAAACTCGTACTTATAATGCATCAAAGAAAATAGTGTTCAATGTACATTTCCCATATAATTACCATTTTCCAAACTTTGTAAGATCTGTGGAGCCACGCCATTGGCAGGCCACCACTCTATTAAATAAAATTGAGCTTGTGCCCTTTTAATTGAAATTCTTATTTATTCAATTTTGCAAAATTTCTTCTATTTTTAACGGTAAATACTTGAAGCAAAACTTTGTCAAAATCTTTTTCGAGTCTCTTGAAAAGCATAAACAACAGAACATATTCTCTTTGAAATCATGAATGAGTGTGGCTTGCGTCAACATCCGTCTCAAGAACGGGTAATCTTCGCAAGATAAACGTGGTTAAACGCTAAAAAATAATAATAAAAGGGCTCGCTAAGTCAAAAACCCGAAAGGGCGGCTTAGGCAAAAATGAGCGTCCTGGTGGATTAAAAACCCGAAAGGGCGGTCCAGGCAAAAATTAGGGATTAAAAAAAAAGAAAAAGATTAAAAAAAAGAAATAAACAAAAAGGCATGACCACAGAAGTGTACCAATGAAAGAGCACTCAACACCGGTTTTAAGAAATGGCGACTTCTGCTAGATTTTTGATTAACGTGCTTTCCCCCAAGAAGTGTCTATTCACCATCAAGCTAATATTTTATATCGGGATCTTACTCCGTCAATGATATGCCCCCAATGGCATCATCCCCAATGAAGATTACTGAGTGTTTGCACTACGACGTCGGCCCACTTACCATCTCACTCATCCAGTCTTGTTTTGTCAAATTTTATCAGTCATACAATCACGCAAGTTGAACATTCATGCATTCATGCATTTAAACATTCATATTCCATACATTCATAGATATGCACAAGCATCATTCATACATGATTGCATATCTCAAATATCAATGTCACCCAATGTCCTGTCTGATCGTATCTCTTTAATTCAATTTTTATCCTTGAGTCTTTTTCATCAGCGTCATCCCCAGTCTGTCTAGTCAAGAGATGTCATCCCTTTTGTGTCAAGTGGCCAGTTCATCAAATGAACAACTTGTAATCACCTTTTATACTTCTTATGTCGCCAAGTGGCAGGTTCTACAATGAACAACTTGTGCATTGTCTTTTATCTTTCATCTTATGTCGCCAAGTGGCAAGTTCTACAATGAACAACTTGTGCATCGTATTTTATCCCTCATATATTCCAAGTAGCAAGCTCTACAAATTAGAAACTTGTAATCATGTTTGTCTCAAATAGTGTCATCCTAGTGTGTCTGATCAAGTGATGTCATTCCCCCCTTTTTGTGCCAAGTGGCAAGTTCTACAATGAACAACTTTTGCACCATCATTTATCTTTTTCACCAAGTGGGAGGTTCTACAATGAACAACTTGTGCACCATCATTTATCTTTGTCGCCAAGTGGCAGGTTCTACAATGAACAACTTGTGCATCATCTTCTATCTTTGTCACCAAGTGGCAAATTCCACAATGAACAACTTGTGCATCACCTTCTATCTTTGTCACCAAGTGGAAAGTTCCACAATGAACATCTTTTGCACCGTCTTTTATCTTTCATATGTCGCCAAGTGGCAAGTTCTACAGTGAATAACTTCTGCATCGTCTTTTATCTCTCATATGTCGCCAAGAGGCAGGTTCTACAATGAACAACTTGTTGCATAATCTTTTATCATATGTTGCCAAGTGGCAGGTTCTCTAATGAACAACTTGTGCGTCATCACCTTTTATCTTTGTAGCCAAGTGGCAAGTTCTACAAACGAACGATTGACAATCACCCTTTATCTTTCATTATGTCGCCGAGTGGCAAGTTGTACAATGAAGAACTGACAAACTCTTTTTACCCTTCTCCTGTCGTCGAGTGCCAAGTTCTCCAAATGAACAACTTGTAATCATCGTGTCTTTTCTCAAACAGTGTCATCCCTAGTGTAACGCCCTATTTATTATCTAATTATTTCTGGTTGAATTTGGAGTCTTTTATGTTGATTTATGTTGATTGACGTTGATAAGTGATGTGTTGTTGTGTATTATTATTTTATTAAGTGGCTTTATATTATTATTTAGTAGAATATGTTGGAAATTAGAATAAATAGACTTGGAGGGGCTGGTTTGGAATTAATTAGATATAGGTGGAGTTAATTAGAAAATATGTTGAGTATATAAGGAAAAATAAGAGACAGACACAAATTAGGTTTTGCAGAAGTCTTTGGGAGAAAGAGGAGAAGAGGAGAACCAAGAGAAGAGAGAACATGTAGAGTCTTGCAATCACCAATCTAAGGTAAGGGTGGGACTAATATTCTCTAATCTTTGGTGGTATAATTCTGAAATTGAATGTAGCATGTAGTTTTGTTGTTGTTCATATGAATTTGAGAATTAGGGTTAAGAATCGGATTTGATGGTAGAACTTGTAGAATTGGATGTTAAGAGAGTAGAAAGTCCGTAGAATTCATAGATAAATGATGTTCAGGTTGTAGAATGATCATAGGTTGAGTTTCCTATCAATTTTGGGATTGAGTTGGATGAAAATTGGGTTTTTGGGGTGAAAAATCGCACTTCCCG
>Ga0315915_1004809_pt1 | contig 16974 bp, 8 predicted proteins | sample MpolbnodulesMG_FD_207738 | JGI IMG/M metagenome (GOLD analysis project Ga0315915, IMG submission 207738) | Medicago polymorpha root nodule microbial communities from Los Angeles, California, United States - branched nodules | ecosystem: Host-associated > Plants > Roots > Nodule | place: USA...
ATTTATAGATAAATGTTAGTATTTTTTTTCTCCTTTGTTAGGGTTTGAACCTTTACGCGTTCAACTCCTGTAACCCTTAGCTCAAACTAGTTGAACTACCCAGTTTCTCGGGTTTCGGAGAATGTGGTATTGGGTAGTCTAGGGGGTGTGACATGGTTTATCTATGTTATGATTTTTTATTTTTTTTCTCCTTTGTTAGGGTTTGAACAGTTACTCGTTCAACTCCTGTAACCCTTAGCTCAAACTAGTTGAACTATCGAGTTTCTCGGGTGTCGGAGAATGTGGTATTGTGTAGTCTAGGGTGTGACATGGTTTATCTATGTTATGATTTTTTTTTTGACTTTTGGGGTTTGTGATGGTCAATGAATGATGTGAATGGATTATTTTGGCTTTTTCCTATATATGGAATGATATTTTGTGGGTAAATAAAGGAATTTACAATTTGGGGGTTTATGGGTTTTAAATAAAAGTCAGACATTGACATTGCTGAAAATGGTAAAAATGTTACTGATGATAATGTTGCAGGATCAATTGGATGTATTTTATAAGTTATAATTTTTATAGTTAACTCAGAACCACATATGAAAGGTTTAAATAAAGGAATGTGGCTGCGATATAGGCCACGGCGTTAGAGTTTTAGAGGTCATTGTGACTTTAAACCATGATTGAGGATGAATCAGTTGTATTGGACTGTGGTTCTCCACTATATCAAGGATTGCTACACGGCCGCAATCTAAAACTTTGCCCCTTGTATTTTGGTGGTTTTCTATGTTTTTTGTTTCTGTTTTTCAAGAGTTAGTTATAGATTTTATGTTGGAAGTTGAAGTTTCATTCATGCACCAATGCATCAGTTCTTCAAGTTACTTGCTAATTAATGATGACATAATAGAGTTACTCAGCAGACGTCTTTTTAAGCTATTGTAATGAATAATGAACTTGAAGTCTATTTGTTGATTTGTCCTGCAGGGAATGGCTAATTAACATAAGAGGATTTGCAAAGAAATTGAGAAGTACTACACTCTCTTCAGCTGATCAGATCAAGGATTGCGGCGCATGTCGTGAATGTCCAAACTGTCATTGTCGTATAGACAACAGTGATGTATGTTATAAATTTAAATTTTGTCGTCATATTCATTTTGAGTTCATAATAGCTCATTCAAAATCAGAAACAGGAAAATTTGTAGCAATTGACTCTGCTTATGCTCCAATTCCTATACCCTGCATTTTTCTTTTGTTGGAACGTATAGTTAATTCAAGTTTTTAATGTGCTTGTGGAAAAGTATTCAAACTTTAATTCTTGAAAAAGTTTAGCATGGGTTTTAGTGATTGTAGAATGTAGATATTTCATTTGAAATGTTGTTTTTGCCTGTGTAGGTTTCTAGTGAGTGGCCTGGCTTTCCCCTCGGTATAAAGTTTGATCCTTCTGATGTGGAAATATTGGAGCATTTAGCGGCTAAATGCGGTGTTGGGAACACAAAGCCTCACATGTTTATCGAGGAGTTCATACCAACATTGGAAGGAGAGCAAGGCATTTGCTATACACATCCTGAAAATCTTCCAGGTGAGAATTCTCTGTCCAATTTATACTACATAAAAACATTCACCACTTTGTCCATTGTATTTGATCAATGAGCTGGTAAAATGAATTGAGTGGAGAACATACACATCCTGAAATGGAGGAATGTTTTTGGTGTGATTTCTGTATGAACAGACTGTTGGATGAGTAAGAAATGATTAGGAATGATAGTATTAGAGACAAAATTGTGGTAGCACTTAGTGTAGAAAATTACATGTGTGATATTAGTACCGTTTTAAACGGTATGATGAACATGTGTGAAGACAGCCCCATAGTTACAAATTACATGTGAAGGGAAACTAAAACAAACTACAGGTCTAATCATTAAGAAGAATTTGGATTTAAATAGTTTAACATTAGAATTAGATACGATTCACAATAAGACATTATCTATTGTTTGGTCCTTATGAATAACTCTGCCTAATGATAGAACAATGCTTTGGTTGTTATTTATGTCATAAACAATAAAAATCTTGAAAGTGATAAGGGATGGTCTCTAGTCTGTGGAATGGGTTACAAAATACCGCATTGCATATTAGTCTAATGTTAACTGTCTTCTGCATACAGCACACAATGGTCTCTAGTATATAAATTAGTATCTGCCAGAAAGTTGGACATAATGTACTCCATCATATTTTATAAGTTAAGGTTCATCAAGTCTCAGTAATAATGTAACTGACATTCTTGGCCTTGCAATACCATACCTCTAGCAGAAAACCATTCCCCCTTCAAACTAGAACCTAATCAAGATTCAGTTCATTTGCATTGAAACCTATGTTTATTACTCTTATAATGTGGGCATTTCATCTAACTCAAGCCCAAAAATCTAGTTCATTGTGTTAGGGTTGCTCCCCACTTCAACAAACACATGTCATGTTTGGTACTCTTTGTTGATGGGACTGAGGAAAATAAATATAGTGGCTTTATAATCATAAGTAACGTTCTACATGTTATGACATTTGCTGATCTTTTAGGTGTAAGAAACATGGGGATAGTGTTCGTTTCTTTCATAGAACAGTGAATGCATATAGTAAAAAAGGGGTTTAAGAAGATCATGGTTATGTCTGTTTAATTGTGTTCATGAACATTTGCTGATCTTTTTCTGTTTTGAAGAATCATATTATCTGTTTTGTTTTATAGGTGCTAAGAAAGATGGGAACAGTGTTCATTTCTTTCACAGAACAATGAATGCATATAGTTCCGGTCAACGAAAGCGCCGAAAGATTCATCATCGTGGTTCGACTGAAGACCATGTACGCTGGCACAAGACTGGTAAGACCAAAGCTATAATAGAACATGGAGAGCATAAGGGATTTAAGAAGATCATGGTTCTGTATATAAGATCTGAGAAAGAGTCCAAGTCCTACAAATCTGACTGGAAAATGCACCAGTACCATCTAGGGACTGATGAAGACGAGAAGAATGGAGAATATGTCGTTTCAAAAATATTTTATAAGCAGAATGAGAAAAATGAAGAGAAACAAATGGCTGAAGAACCTGACAGTATAACATCGCGAACAAGTCCAAGGACTCCAAAACCAAATCCTCCAAATCCACCGCGCACAGGAAAATGTGTTGACAACGGTGACATTGATGAAAGTTCACTGTTGCAATTTGCAGAGGTGCGTAGCAATCTATGCTGCTTATGGTTGAAAATATAAGTCAAATTTAAAGATCTGTTTTATTGCAGAAAACATCTCCTTCAGTTTCTATTCCAAAAATAACATTGTTTTTACTTTGCTTACTGTTGTTTATTAATTTTTTTTACTGGAAACGATGAAAATAAATTTTGAAAACATAGAAAAGTGAAAAGAAGGTGATGCTTCTGTAATTAAAATTTGAAGACAGCAATTGGAAACTAAATATAGAACAGAAACCAAACTGGACATATTATCTTACCTCATAGAATATAAAAGTAGTTTTACTTTTCTTGATTTGTTCTGAAATTTGTGCAAGATCTAGCGAGCATTTACTTCAGAAGTGATGTAGCTGTTTTACTCTTGGTAGTTGTTAGTTATTATTATTAATATCATGTCTACTACATTCTATTATTCATCACTAAACTTTAAATTTTATGAACTAGGATGCCAAGTCTATCCCTGTAGAATCAAATGCCATGCAGTCTGATATTCAGGATCAAGAAAACACATACAACTTTCCATGGTTAGCTGGTGAATCACAGGCAGCCATGCAATCTGATATTCAGGATCATGACAACTTTGCATGGTTGGCTGGTGAATCACAGGCTGTCCTGCAATCTGATATTCAGGATCACGACAACTCTGCATGGTTGGCTGGTGAATCGCAAGCTGCCCTGCAAACTGATATTCAGAATCAGGACAACACAAACAACTCTGCATGGTTGGCTGGTGAATCACAGGCTATGGACAATTTGGAATATGCCGGCTTGGATGACCTATTATTGTGTGACGAGATTTTTGATTCATCTGCTCTATTTACTGATTCTCAATTGGACTCGATCAATGACCTCCCTTACTATGAAAACAGAATGACAGGAAACCATAATGTATCTAGTGAAACTTCAACTGCTGTCCTGGATACACTGGAATTGGATACTCCTCCAGATTTTGATCTTTCGGTAAGCCTCTGGTGATGGTTATTGGTTGCCCATACTTCATTTTTTAGATTTTTCCAAGTTACTGACATGCTATGTGATTCTCATTTTTCATGCAGAATTTGACATTTGGTTCTCAAGACAGTATCCTTGGTATGACAGGCTTGCTATGAGGTGCTTTGTGAAGCAAGTTCCTTTTTGCACCAGAAGCGTTTTGTTCAGTTCTGGTTCTCTGTTTCATTTTCAATTGCAATGTTATTTTTCTTTTATTTGGAAGCTTCAAATAGTGCATGAAGCTTTGTCAGTCTAGTTACATGCAGTTTTTTTTGTTAAATTGGCTTTGTTGGTGTATTTTGTTCTTCTATGGTAGACATAAACTTTTGTTTTGAATTTTGTCAAAGCCATGGAATTGATGCATAGATCTTTGGTACTGAAACCCAAAATGGTGCAGTTGATTCTATACTGTTATGTACTAGATATATGTGAGTGTTTGTATGTAAATATTGTATTATGAACTATGGTTTTATAACTTGCAACTTCCATATAATAACTTGGATCAAACTTGGAATAAGAAATTATTCTTTACTAAATTTCAACAAGTAAACAGAGGTTCATCTTAGAATCATAATCTTTAGATAGTTACTCATGGCAACTTCATATGTATTAATAAAAGAAAGAAAAAAAACAAAACATACTCTAATTATTTTTCCCTAAATGAGTTATTCTGGGTGAAAAGTGGCCTTTAAATAGGCATTTTTTCGTACTGGTTTGCCTTGGGTTACTGAGGTTTTTCCCTAGACAAAAATACCTAAAAACATCACATTGTTTCAAGAAATCAGAAAAACCTAAATTTTTATAAATGTTAGCGGTACACATTTTTCAATATACTCTTTTTGATCGGTTAAAATTCGCATGGGACCCATCAAATTTATATGGGACTCACATGATTTGGTAGGACCTATGTGAATTTTAACCAATTAAAGAGAGTGTGTCGAAAAGTGTGTTTTGCTAGCATTCTTCTTCTAGAAATATAGTAGTCTTACTATTTATGTTGAAATATCTATCCATAATGTCAACTTATAATAGTAATGTAAATTATCTATCAAAATGTCAACTTATAATAGTAAAGTAAATTTCATACATGGTGGTAATTTTAGTAGTATAAATAATAAATATCACACTTTGGTTCACGTAAAAATGCACCATTTTGACAAATATAAACTCATCATCCTACTTTCTTATCTCTTTATTTCATCTTGACTAGGGGCGGATTTACCACCTAGCTAGCCTGGGCACACGCCCGGGCTCAACCCATACTCAGGGACGGATCTCTTGGGGACCCATGGCATCCAACAAGTTTTCTATATATAGGATATTAGGCATAGATATATCCCTTGACTGCAATGGAAGGGGAATTAAACTTTTAGCGAAATGTCTCGGGCTCGAGTCCTGCTTCAGATTAGTTTTTTTTAATATTTCTACTATAATTTTTATATTTCATTCAAAAAATGTGTTCTGTTGAACTGACGTACCCACATTGTAATAAAAAAGTAACAACCACTAGACTGTTGTTGGTGATTCTTTGTTTTTATATGAATCTATTTAACTTATATTACATAATTTTGGCACCCCCAACAAAATTAACTCAAGATCCGCAGTGCCCATACTTTCTTTGTATCGCTACAATAAATTTACAAGAAATTTGACTTATAATGACGGGGAAAATTTTCTTATCTAAATTTGTCTGTCATTGTCAAATGGTTGTCATTGCTTGTTTTCCACCTTTACCTACGGACAAAGCGTAGGTAATTCTAAGGAGACCATTTTAAAAATATCATAGACTTCTACCTACGATTGCAGCTGTCACTAAAATTTATCATTGTTTTATTTTATTTTTTATATTTTCTATTCTGGGTGGTAAATCTGCCCTTGTCTCTTGTTTCAAATTGTACTTTTATCGACAAAATGACGAGCCTATTTTATTTCGATTTATGACTATTTATATATTATGTCACATGTGAATTTGCGGTCAAAATTTTACCCAGACTCGATAAAATTTCTGGCTCTGCCACTGATCTTGACATATTCTAGCATTCTATGTATTTATGGCATTATATGATCAAAGTAGTAATTTAAATCATATTAGTTCACTAACATCATCAAAGAAGTATTTAAAATATCCTGTCTTTTAACAAAAAGTAAAATATAACCCCAAGCTAGGCATCAATCATGATCCACACTCATTTATTAGACATTGAAGGCACAATAGATCCCATCACTTTGCAGCCATGTTAATGGAGTCCAAAATATTTTATTGATTGTATACTTTTCCTCCGTGGTCTTGTCCAAAGTAATCTTACGGAGTCTACGATGAGTTGTGGTGTGAGCCGGGCATTCTTTAGTGTCTATCTTAAGTCTCATATGCTTCGCATGTCTTTGGTTATGCGGTGACCAAAATTAATTTTGGTTGAATTGATTTTAGTTAAAAGTGAGTTGAGTATAAATTGATTTATGTTTAGATACCTTCACACCAAAAGTGATTTATAAAAAAATTTGATGTTTAGATAATTTAGATCACAATTGCTCTTCGACGTGCATATTACTAAAATGAGTTTTAACATATATCCTAAAATTTTCTTGATGAAGAGTCCATACTTACTACAATCACCTCTTTGTGCTTTCCTCGTATGCAGCCACCGTAACATTTGTGGAAAAATCACATATTCCTCCATCGAGTGCTATCTCCCACCACCAGCACAATATATGCTTTCCATTCCTCCATCACCTCTTGCTTCTTTAGGCACAACTCACAATTACATATATTTTTCATTTTTGGACAATACAATTACATTGCAACCAATTTTAATTCGCAACCGGGTCAGGTCCAGATAACTATACTTGGCGACGACCAAGAACATACTTATAAACCATCACACCATAATGTTCTGAAAATTGTTGTTTACACTCTTGTGAAGGCTAAGAAACACCATAAAATAACGAATTTAACCCTAATTTTCTTCGGTAGTTAACTATCACTGGTTAAAAGTCATCGACACTTAACTGCCGATGAGGTTATTTTGGTATTTTAATGGTGTTTCCCAGCATCCTTTAATGTGGGAATAGCATTATTTTAATGTTCTCCCTGCTTGCTAGTTGCTACGTGTTATTTTTTTTTTATGTTTTTTGTTAGGCAGTTATTTTTTTTATGTTATTGATATGATCATTGTGTGGATTTAGTTTACCTAACTCCTCTCATTTTATATCTTTTATAATGATGACTCATCCTCGTGTTGTTTTTCTTGTGGCTACTTGTCTATCATATGTGCTGATAGATAACAAGAAAAAATTGGAGAAGAGTGTTAAGAATGGAAGAAGAAGAAAGATTGCTTAAGAAACAAGCAACCTCACATGGCTCTAACTAACTTGCCACATAAGCATGTAATATGTTATTACAGTTAGAGAGAGCTATGATAGAGTACAGTAGTCCATGTTAATTAGGCTAGTTCTTTATCATTGTAACAAACTCAAAAATAAGTTCTTCATCATTGTAACAACTCAATTGTGAAATAATGAAAATTCTTTCCATTGTGCTTTCTACTTTGTCTCTCACAGTTTAGGTTTCACTTTCTCAATAAAGAGGTTAAGTTCGAAATATGAAGTGATTGACATGACGCCATCACACCAGATAATTTTGTATTATTCATGTCTTAGTTTATCGTATTGTTCAACTAATAATTGGGATTTTGCAGAATCGATTTTGATTAGAGAGACATTTTGGGTTGAATTCTATTTTAAATAAATGTTATTTCCTGCACAATGAAACTTTGGATAATTCTCTATGCTTGGATCTCTTTGATGTATAATGTTAATTTTCCCGTATTTTTACTATATTTTTGCTTTTCAACACTTGGTAACACAACTCTTCCTAGGTTTTGCTGGTGATAACTTCCTTGAAATGGTAGAAAAAGGTAAGAAACTATTTGAATTCCAATTCTTAGGCTCCATTCCTAGAAAAAGGTAAGAATTCTGCTCTTCTTCCAGCACATTTTGCTCGCGCCCAGCTGAAAAGACTATAATGTCTTTGCGTTAGTTAAGTCACGCTACGTGACTTAACTAACGCACGTTGTAATTGCTGCGTGACTTAAGTAACGTAGTGTGAGTTAAGTCACGCAGCATGACTTAAGTCATTTAACAGCAAACAAAGACACATAGTTCCTCATTTTCTAAACTTTCCAAAACACGAAAATGTATGCAATTGATTGAATGAATGTATGTATGAATGAAGGAATGAAAAATTTAGGGAAAAATGTATGATCAAGACACAAAGTTCCTCATGTTCCTCATTTTATTCCGTTATTTTTCGTAATTTTATTATGAGTTAATGATTAATTCAGGGTCGTTCCAATAAAATTGGAGGCTCGACTCTAATATTAAAAATGCCCCCTAATAAAAATAATTGATGATAATTTAAACAATTGCAAATTAAGAATAAACATTATTTTGATTTTAATTTTTTTTGTTGATAGATGTGTGGGTTTGGCCTAACTTGTCCATTTACTCTTTATTTTTGTCAAATAATAAGTGTTTGATTTAGACCTACATAACAAAAGAAAATATTTTTCTACATCCCAACAATTATACTTATACCCTTACAAATACCTTTGCTTCAAACTTATTTATGGATTCTCTATTTACAACTGGTCAATCCCAATTAGCTTTTTCTGTTTTCAAACAAATCTATTCCCCTAATTTTTTTACTTTTGACATTGCACTTTTTCATCTATTCCATTTGAATGACATTGCCAATATTTCATATGGATAGTCGCAATCAGATGAATGCTACACTTTCACAAATACAAGCAGTTTGTGATAAAGTTAGTATTGCTGCGGCATCTGGTGTGTTTCATATGGTAGACCGTGCATATCAAGCATCCCCGCTTTTTTTTATTTAAAACAGGTTATTATTGATTCAAGATGGAGAGATGAGCCACAACAATGGTGAAACAGATCTTTTTGGAGCACTTCTTTAACTAGGCTTGTATTTATTTCTGTTTTATTTCATAATAACAATTCTACTTTGGAGTGTTTCGAAACTTTGCAATTATATATTGTGAAACAATTTTACCATTGTTGTCAAAATCGTGACTTAACTTTCAAAATTCAGGATTTTGCAACTTACTTAGCAGAATCTCAAAATGCAGAATCCTAGCCAAATAGCACAAAATCGTGAAATCCGTTCAAAATCGCAGGATTTTAAAGGATTTTGTCCATTTTTTGATACGGGTCAATTTTTGACATAGTTCGTCAAATGACCCGATTTGTACCCATGACCCGATTTATGACTATATGCAATTTATAACATATATTTAGCATTGTTTTTGTTTTGGTAGAATCCTCAATTTTGAATGCGATTTTATTTGCAATTTTGCTATTCTATATCGATTCTACAAAAGTCCTGGAGTAAAATTCTTTGATTTTTATTGCGATTTAACGATTTATGATTTTACTATTCCCTTTTAACCCGAAGCAAAATTCTGACTTTGACATCCTTAAATTCTACAATTGTATCATGGTTTCAAGTATTTTCTCTTCACTATTATTTGGAGTACATCACAATAACAAACTATGGAAGACCCCTCAAAAAAAAAAACTATTGAAGAATAATTATGCACCGCAACATGTCTATGCGAATACATGCGATTGATTTTCTGCATGATTGGTCTAGTGTGTGGACCGTGTGTAAAATGCAATATTGACGCCGCTTCTCAACTAGTAACGATCAAGTATGAATTGACATTATTGTTTAAGAGATGAAAATGGTGTTTTTATCATTGCAAAAATTGATTGTTTTGCATTAAAGTGTGAGTTGCATATTAGTGAAGCTGTTGGATTCCTATCTGATTTTAATTGGGTTCATGAACTTTATTTGAGACCTATAAATTTTGAACTAGATTCAAAATTGGTGGGGGATAGCTTCTTCTCTAATTGACAGGGCTTGGTGACATTATATACAATTGTAAAACTGTATTTTCTTCTTTTTGAGTTATTAATAGATAAAGAAATGAGGTTGTTCACACTTTCGCATGTAATTTTTTATGTTTTTTTTATAAATTTATCATACAAAATGGTGGGAAAAAAACATGTGTACCTGCGTATCTTAGCACATAAAATCCATGATGAACATGGTGTAAATATTTGAATGGATTTTCGCACATACCATAAACTAATATATTTTATAGGAATATATTACAGTAATATTGGGAGGGAATATGTATGTGTTTTCTCATCTATTACTCCATCAAGAAATATAAAAAAAGTGGTACTTCCTTCGTCCCTTTTTATATGAGTAATTTATAAAATAATAATGATATTTAGACAACCAATTTTAAACAACTTTAGTGATAACCTTTTTGTTTATCTTTTTATTGGACAATAACAACAGAGAGATAGAGATAGAGAGAGAAAATGGGGGAGAGAGAATAAAAGTACGATGAGAATATGAGAGTTGTCACAAAAATTGTTTAAAAATTGTTCAAATACCATTTCTCTTACAAAAAACATGATTATTAAGAAAAGTTATTAGAGTAATCAAGGTTTCACAAATATATGTTTATTACCAAATTGTCCTTTGTGAGAAAAAAAAAACTCATTTTCTTTGCCTTAAATTATAAACAAAAAAAAAATTCATTTTCTTTGTCCCAAATTATAAGCAAAAGAAACCAACTTTTATCATATTTAATTATGTTATTTCAAATAATCATCTTTTTCAAAGAAAAATTAAATGCAAACTACATTCAATTTGCTCTCCCTTTCATTTTTTCTATAATCAACAACCAACGAAAATTATTTTTACATCTTCCTATAAAACTTATTTCAAAGATAACACAAAAAACTATGTTACAAACTACTATGTTTTAGTTTTCTTAATAAGTGTGTTTTTTTTTTTTTTTACTTATAATATGGGACGGAGGAAGTATATAAATATATTTGGGTTAAATTATGTTTTTGGTCTCTATAAATATACCAAATTTTTATTTCAGTCCCTCTAAAATTTTCCTTCAACTTTTAGTCCCTATAAAATTTTCAATCACTACTTTTGGTCCCTATTTTTAAGTAAATTATTGTATTTTTTTAATGAAATTGTGCAGAAATGTATAGAATATTATAAAAATCACTCCAAAAAAAAAATATTTTTTTTCACAAAACATGAATTAAATATGAATTTTTTACAACTAAAAATATAAAAATTCATATTTAATTCATGTTTTGGTAAAAAAAATCTAAATTTTTTTGGGAGAGATCCTTATAATATTATGCATTTTTCTGCAAAATTTTATTGAAAAATATGAATTCTACATATGAATTTACTTTAAAGGAGGAACCAAAAGTATGATTGAAAATTTTATAGGACCAAAAGTTGAAGAAAAATTTTAAAGGGACTAAAACAAAAAGTTGATATATTTATAGGGACCAAAAACATATTTAACCCATTATATTTAATATTAACTTTTCATATTCCAAGATACATTGATACTATTAATAAGGGGTATAGATAGAAAAAGAATAATAAATACATTTAAAAATTTGTAGACAATCTTATATTAAAGGATAAACATTTTTTTAAGTAGTCTTATAATTATAATTAGGAACAAAGGAAGTGGTTTTTTTTTTAAGGAAGCATAAGTGATAGTTGAAAGGTTAATTTACATATATGGTTAAAAATCGAGTACACGTACCTCAGCTACCTTTTACCTACTTATCATTTATGTGCTTCATTTAGGGAGCAATCCATTTAGGAGGGAATATGCTACATCCCACATTTTTTCTCACTATTTTCTCTTTTCAATTTCTTTTCACAATCAATCACAAGAAAGACGCACAATCAAAGAATCTTACTTAAAAGACACATCAAACAGAAAAGGTCAACAAACAAGTGTTAGCATGCTCATGGAAACCATGTCTTAGGAAATTGACTTGCTCATTAATATGAGACTCACAATACCAAAAATCAATAAATGAGTCAATGAGAGAAAGGATATGAGCATTGAAAAATTAAAGAGATAAGTAGGATCACTAATTTTTAGACGTGCTCTTTACTCGTTTTGATGGTAGGGACACTCCAATATGAATTCTTAAAAAAAACAAAAATGTTGCTCAAGGCACTTTCATTGTTTGCTGAAAAGCTAGTTTATTCCTCCAAGTCTTCCAAAAGAAATTTCCAAGTAAAATGTGAAGTCAATTGTTACTCAACCAAGTCAACACAAAATCCTTTTCTTTTCTTTTTTTTTTAAACTCGGTATCTAATTCAAGGACTGACTAATCCGAGGGAACCAATCCCACCGTCCACTTAAAGGGGCCCCGTTTAAAGCTAGAACAAAGCTTTGTATAGACTTGACCACCGAAATTGACACCAGAAAAAATTGAACCTGAGACCTTGAGAGGAACACACTCCAAAATCCCGAGCAAACCACGAGGCCAACCCCAAATGGGTAACACAGAATCCATTTATGTTTAAAAGAAAGAAAAAAACTTGACCAATATTCTTTAAACAAAATTGATGGACAATATTTACAAACTTGGGGGAAATCATGTGACATAGGCATAGGACATGCAAAGTATTACATGATGATGATAGCAAGTTTTAATAATTTGCAGGGAGCGGGAAATCATGTGACATAGGCACATAGGACATGTAAAGTCTAATTGTCATAAATATTAGGTACCAAACCTTGAAAATATTTTTAAAAGGAAAATTGCATTTTGGTACCCTTAAAGCAATATATCCACATTCAAAGAAAAGTGGATGGATGTATTGCAGACACAAGTTCATGTAGATATATGCATCTCAGTCGTCAAATGAAGATTGAACAACTCGTATTTCAAGTTACGAGCCGTCCAATCTTATTCACTCAACGGTCGAGACCAAGTTCAATTCTCTGATGACAACAGTAGCACCCTGATTCCAACCGATCATTTTCCTCTGATAATAATAACTGCATCACTTGATATCTCATGAAATTCAGAAAAATAAAATGAAAATATACACAAGACAGCGAACAATAACACTGGAAAGAGAAATCTAAAGAAATAAAAATGGGGGCTGCGAAGCAATTGAATTAAAGTTAAATCAGTAAGCAACCAAAGAGGTTGCAATGTGTATAACTTATCCAATAAAATTCAAATCCCATGCAACTATTAGGCAAGTTGAAGGTTCATGCAAACCCAATTATAAGGTACAAAAGCTTGCCCAAAAGGCATAAAAAACCACTTTTCCCTCCAATAGGGTTTCGAAAATTGGATAAACAGAGGTTACTGTCAAATTTCAAAATCTTATCAGGCTTATCTATCTGAGTATCCCTCTCTTAAGAATGACCCTATGAATCATTCAAAAGAGTCCAATTTGTACCAAAATTTAAAATAAACACCTACATTCAGAGTCAGCCACTTTCTCTTCTGCAGTTACCAGGTAACAAGTACTTGTATCTATCGGCATTATTTAACAAAAATGCAGGAAGATGCACTGCTGAATAAGAATGAGGAATCGGTCCTAGTTTTCCAATGATCTCCTTAAATGTATACTCTTCCGGAAGCATGTCGAATAAGTCAGCACCTTTGCATATCACGTTCTGAATCCGGTCAGGGTTTAAGTAATGAGGGAATCGCACTCGATCGTAGTGGCTGTAAGCTTTCATCTTAAATACAAATTCACTGATATGACGGAAACAGAAACTGCAGTGCCAGCCAGCATCCGACAGCAGTAGATCAGACTGTCTATAGTGTGCATACCTTGTCTTGTCGGTCTGGTATCTATGGATTGACCCTCTCCAGCTTTTGTTGTCAAGGAAAAACTCGAAAGAGTACAAGTAATTCCTCAGTTGTAGATGAAGAATCGGAGGGATATCATCACACCACCTCAAGAGATTAATTGTGTGTGCACTGGGAATCTCATCAACATCAGACATTATCAAAAGATCGTCATCTTCAATCCCTGCTATCCTCAGAAGCTGATCCAACACAACTCTTTGACGTGCCTCCTCGATAAACGGATTTTCCTTTCTCCTGAATCTTCCACCGATTGTTCCATATGTTAGTCGCGGCTCAACAAACTTGAACTTGTCCCTATTGCTTGCAAAAATCAACGGTTTGACAAATCCTGTAAACGTTGAGTTCGATTCCAGAAGTATGTACTGTGAAACATAAGGATACATTTCTTTCCATCGAATATTAAGCATATCCACTTCATTGCTAAACAAAACAGCATCAAAGACTCGTCTCGGCGATTCGCGAATTCCCCACCCATGAAGTTTGCACAGAGATTCCATCGACACGTTCTCGTGATAATAGTGAGGGATTTCATGAAACGGCTTCGGCGGAGATTCCCACAGTGGTCTCAGAAAGTATGAGATTTTCTGACCGTGCAAATAGATGAATAAGACGCCTATTGGGATGATCACAAACATAAATATGTAAGTCTTGAAGTCCAATCCTCGCAAAATACACCTAAGTCGTGACATGCTCAGCGCTGCAGGTGTTCCCTGCTGCATAGAAAACCAAAAATCTCTTAAGACACAATCACCGCTTAATCATCAAAACTTCCTTAACCTACTACATGCTTAATTTCACAAAATGACATCAAATTGTCTCAAACAAACAAACCAACTTCATCTGCATGACATCAAATTAAACACACAAACCAACCTCAAATCAAATGAAATCACATGAACAGAAATTGGTTCCAAAAACCACATTTTGTCTTTTATTTGATAATCTATAAATAAAAATACAAATAGGGGATAATCAAGAAAATGGGATTCATAATAGCAGACACAGACATCAAAATTCAAATAAAACAATCATTCTGCAAAACATGTTACATAGACAAAAGGGTTTAAAAGGGTAAAAGAACCAAAATTTTCAAATTGAAAACCCTAATTCTAATGCCACATAAAAAAAAAACCCACAATTCAATCCTAATAGGTTAAAAAACTTGAAGAAAAAAAAACCATAATGGCCTATCAATCAAAGGATAAACCCATCAATCATCTCTAAATTCAAAACAAAAACAGAGAGAAAAAAAAAATCAAACATCAATACACAGAGACAAAGGGATAAACTTTTCACAGACCCGGAAAAAAAATTGAATTCAAATTTGAAATAAAAACAAAAAAAAAAAACCAACAAATTTAGAAAAAGAATTAAACTTTACACAAACCCAGAAAAAAAAACATGAAAAAAACTCAAGTTCTACTTTTGCATTGGCAACAAAACCCAATCACACAGAAACTCATGAAAACAATAACAAAAAAAAAAATCATATTTTTAGTACAGTAGAAAACAAATTAAACAAAAGAAAAATCAATAAAGAAATAGGAAAAAAAAGAACCTGGCCACAAACATCATCGCAGATATCATCAGTTTTCTTGGAATTATAGTACTCCTCAGACATGGTGAAGAAGAAGAAGAACCCACAGAAGAAAAAAAAAAAGGTTTATGTCTTTTTTTGTGTGTGTGCGTGTGGGTTATATATAAAATAAAAACGATGAAAAAAAGGGTAAAAAGAAGGGTTATGTGTAGTGTTTTACGATGAATAAATGAAAACCCTGTGGCAAAAAAGAAAAAAGAAAAAGAAAAAAGAAAAACCCAGTATAAGGCTATAAATGATAATGAATATGGAAGGGTAAGTGTAATTTGTAACGCCAATTATAGCCGTTTGGTGTGGGTTTGTTGCACTTTAAGCATAAGATAGGGTCCTTTATTTCTCTAAATATTTGATTTTCGTGACGATACGATCGACTCATAGACCCATTTCATTTTAACTAGTACTAGTATATCTATCAAAGTATCAATCAATACACGCCAACATATATATAACCCCCCCTTCACCGCTATTATTAATTATAATAGAATAATCATACATTCAAAACAAAAAAATATCATAGAATATACTCTCTCGTGTATTTAATATATAAAAATCAAAACTTTTAAAGTTTATTTATTGCGTAAAAGTTTTTTAATTTTTATTTAATGTTTGTCTTTTTAATGTTAGTGAGTATATTCGATACTTTAGGAGAAGAAAAAAAAAAGGGTTAATATATGTTTACCCTGTAATATTATTGATTTTCGGTTTATCCCCATGTGAAAAAATTAGTTTAGATTCCAACCCTGTAATTTGAAGATTTTTTGATTTTGGACCTCCATGACATCAAATTACAAAATTTAAGATATTTTTCCCCTTGTAATTTGAGAGAATTTCGGTTTATCCCTGCCATATCATTGATTTTGGCATAATTATCTTGGCAAACACATAATTTAATTCTAATATAAATATTGATCGTACCTGATCAAAAAGATGATGTATGGTTGTAGTTATTCTGGGGCGTTTGGGACCTCTGAAACAGTGGGTGGTGTGTGCATGCAGACAGTCTGATGCTCAAGTCAATAAGAGAGCAAAATGGGGATTTAGGGTTGAATGGAATCGTATCAATGGGGACTACATAAAGTCCCATTATATAGTGTGTGTGTGTGTGTGTGACTTGCAAGCACTGTTGTAGGGCACACAATTACGGTTGACGAAATTGTAACCACCGAGCAGGATTCGCGGTACGTGAGAGGGGAGACGTTGCCATTCGATTTGAATTGGTCTTCATATGTGCTATGAGCAGATGACCCAATTATATGTTGGGCATGTTTATATGGTTTGTATTGGAAATAGGTCTAGCCATTTGCTCGGTCCAGAACAATAGCCCCTAAATTGTTACTCTCGAGTAAGAGTGATGACTTCGAGCAAAATAGTTTGTGTCAGGTCAAACCATATACTAATGAA
>Ga0315915_1004810_pt1 | contig 16969 bp, 11 predicted proteins | sample MpolbnodulesMG_FD_207738 | JGI IMG/M metagenome (GOLD analysis project Ga0315915, IMG submission 207738) | Medicago polymorpha root nodule microbial communities from Los Angeles, California, United States - branched nodules | ecosystem: Host-associated > Plants > Roots > Nodule | place: USA...
GTTTTAATCACTTGGTTTTGGAGAGAAATCATTTTGGGAAGAAATCGGGTTTTTGAGTAAAAGTCGTTTTTAAGCGCTTTTGCAAAATAAGTCATTTTGGGATGAGTTTGATTAAGTTGTTTTAATGTTGAAATGTCAAATTTTCAATAGTGGTTTGTATGGTCTAAGTGTTAGGAATGCATTGGCAAAAATGGAACAGAAATCGGATTTGATAACAAGATTTTATGCGCGAAAACGTAAAAATGCATTTTGTTGTACTGGTGAGGTGACACAACCGTGCCAAGGTCTCATGTAAGGGATGAAACGACCGCGTGTCCAGATGACGCAACCGTGTCAGTTCTGCGGAATCCTGAAACCTCGTTTTTTCGTGTTTTTGTGTACTTTTAAACATACCAATGGATTCCAAATACCTAATCATATTCAATCAAAGTATAATTAAGCTCCTAAGAGTATCATAGCTTGATTCTACCTTGGTTTACAATTGGTTCTCATTTATGCTTGGTTAATTTTGTCTTTGAGCTGAGAATTGTCGGATTAGCGTTTTAATCACAATTGGCCGGTGAAACACACATGTATATACAACTGCACTCATGTGTGATTTAAGTGTATACATAGTTGAGGCACTAGAACTTGTTTGCTTTGTTTTGACTCAATTGTCTCAATTGTTTTAAAGATGTAAAATGAGAGACGGACTTTGTCGAAAATGGTCTTTAAAGCCGATTGCTTTGCCAATCTTTTGTGAATAGCTTTATATGATTACATAAGGATGTATGGATGATTGTTAGGTGTCGAAAATGATATTTATCTTAATTTGATGTATTTTCTCCTTTATTTGGATTGTGAGAAATAGTATGATGTTATTGATTGATTGTGATGTTGTTGCTGAATACATATATGTGATTGGTTGTGATATGGTCGATGACAAAGACAACACATAATGTATGTAAAGTTTGGATTCAAACCAGACCACCATAAAAAATAAACTGAAAATACATCCCAAATTATAAACAAAACAAAAAAAACAAATAAAAGATTGACTTTTATCATATTTCTATGTTGTTTTAAAAAATTATTTTTTTCAAAGTAAATTTTATTTAATTTGTTATCGGGTTAAATATATTTTTGGTCTCTATAAAATTTGGAACTTCTAAGTTTAGTCCTTACTTAATTTTAATAACTTTTTTTAGTCCTTATAAAAGTAATTTACATGTAGATAAATGCCAAAAAACTGAAGACAGAAATACAAAACTCTACGACTAAAATTAAGAATATTCTCAAATATTCCCATCCACTTCTAAGTTTTAGTTTGACATTGAGGTGTAGTCGATTATGCATATGTGTGTATATGAGTCAACTCTCGAGGCAAATGAGTCAAACAATATATAGTTTAATTTCAGCTCATTTAGAGTTAGCCAACATAGTTTTCAACTCAAACAAAACTCATTTGGTTCATGAACCAATTTGAACGAGTTAATTGTGTTTGATTCGTTGCAAATCTTCGGTCATAAAAAAAATATCAAGGCTACACCCTAAACTGACTAAAATTCTCTCAGGAGGAAATCGATTTCAAATTGTATTCAAAGCTCTTTCATTTGTTTCTCTCCTTACCAGAACGTGTGTCCCCAATTATGTTTCGGACTGGGCTTCTTCCCATATTGTCGACCTAATGCATAGAGGTTCATTAACCCATCATTTCCCTATTTAGGGAAACACAACAGACCTCTTATACGCCTCACCGCACATGAGCATTTCTCATCAAATACAGATTGTTGAGTTAATCTGTATCAGCCTCGTATGCCTCGCGAGTGGATTTCTAGGAGACGGTTACAACTTCCCTAACTATATAAGTGTGAATTTACATCACACTCAAGGTACGATCATATTTACCAAATTTTTGCACATTTTTCCCTCCTTATTCTCGTATTGACCTGAGTGTTGGGGGTATAACCTCTTCTGCATGTTTCTTCCCCCTCTTCCACCACACCGAAGAACAACTTCATTTGGATCAAAACTTTCTCTCTCCTCCGTGTATGGTTCTTCTCTACACGAGCATTTGCACCAATTAACCGTCACTCAAGTCCACTACAGATTATTGGCTGGTTTTGGGGACGATTTATTAATTCCCTTAAATTTCTTCAAATCCATCACCGTAAGCGTTTTCTCTTACACTTTCCAATGGGCAGAACTCGTTTAGATCGTTCTAAAAACACCTTTATTGATAATCACAAAACCACCGGGGCTCTCCATTGCATGGTGCAAAAATCTTGTAACATCACACTTTTTCTAATATTTCTCTCGTTCTTGAAGGAAACACCAACGTAGTCATTTCTCTGGTTTGTAAATAGCGTGTCATCCCTTTTCCTTCTCTAATTCACCAATGTGAAACTCTTCCTCCTCCCAGTGATAAAATAATACCTATAACGTCAACCATTCCTCCTCCTTTAGTTCTGCCATTATTTGTTCCACGAAATCATTAGTCTTATTTCTGTCCCAAGACGATGTCGTTGATGTTCATTTAACATAAGATGTGCGTAACACCCTATTTCTCAACGATAAATATTAAATAATAAGAATATCTTTAATAATAAGGATGTTACAAAACTCAACATTATGTTACTGGACTTTTCTCAACATAGTTTTCCAGAGGTATGTTACTGGACTTTCTCTCCCAAATCAATGCAAGACTTTATGCTATAGATTCTATATGGACACAAGGAATTAAATTTGACAATTATTACAAGTATACACTCATACACATAATCCACATATTAATGCAAGACTCCTCCATGCACAACTCTAATGCAAGCACGCAAATCATCACCACTCTTATCATCATCATAGATAATGTAACAACCTGTTTTTAGTTAGAATTATTTTATTTATTTATTGTATGTGTTTATGTGTGATCAGTTGTCTTTGTGTGTAGTTGATTTGGAAGTAGTGGATTTTTTTAGCTTAAAAGGGTATTTTAGTCATTTTTTAGATTAAGGGGTATTTTGGTCATTTATTAAGAAGGATATTTTAGTAACCTTAGAATTGAGATTATTTAAGTATTTTGAGGTGAATAATTATTTTTAGGCTTAATTGCACTTTTGACCTCCTAGGTTTGTAAAACTTGCGATTTTGGCCCTTATGTTCAAAATAGCACTATTGGCCCCCAAGTTTCAACCCCTTTGCAAAAGTTAGGCCCCCCTTAATTTTGACCATTCAACGCTGATATCATGCAACATGGTGATTATATAAATAGATTATTTGACATTTTATTATTATTTAAGTATAATAATAATTCATTTATCAATTAACTAAAAAACATTATCGAATCAAAGTTGTTAAAAGAAGCAACATAAGGATTGATTAGTTCCATCCAAATGGTGAAAGGGCTTTCTCGATTCGAATAAGGGCTATATGTTCTTGCTCTTGCTATTCCATCGGCTACAACCTTATTTTAGGTTTGATGTTTGAAGAATGATGATTTTCTGAATTTTGTTGTTTGTTAAAGGTTGATGAACTTTTGTATTTTTAATTTGTTTTTTTTATTGACATTTAGGGCTGGACATCGGTATTTCGGGTGAAAAAGTCACACCATCTCCGTCCGATTGTTTACACGGTTACGTCGGGTTTCGGTTTAAACAGCCACCGCTAGAAAAAGCAAAATTAGGGAGGGAAATTAGTGACGGAAAAAATAAAATTCCTCACAAATTCCTTGGTCGCAAAATTTAGTGACGGAATTATAGAGGGATTTCACGTTTTCCCTCACTAAACTTCCCTCACTAATTTTTGTTTTTTTAGTAGTGAGTGTCGGCTTGGATGGGTGGGTTCAGGCGGGTTTGAATCTGTTAAAACTTAGAATTTGCATGTCCAGAGAAAAAAATCACCAACAAGAAATAGCAGCAATTAGAAAAATCCAGAAACGTCACATTAACTTTCACTATGTGAGAAAACATAGACACAATCATTTATTTATTTTTTGAAGGCATGAGCAAAACTGTATTACGAAATAGGAGGAGAAGCACTGGTTGAGAATTGAGATAACATGATGAAGGGAAGAAGAAGATACATTGATGAAGAAGAGATGGTGGTTGGTGAGAAGCAAACTTATCATGGATAAAGGTAACAAGGGATAAAAAAATAGTGACGGTAAGTTATGGGGAAATGAATTGAAGAATAGTGAATAAATTAATTATGAGTTTCTCGAAAAATTAAATAAATTAATTAAATATTTGTCCACTTGTTTTGGTGATAAGCTCAAGCTGACAAACTTTTTCATGTGATTGGACTTGACAAGTTAATAGATCCGCGCATCCCTGCATGTTAAGCCAAACAAATAACTATTATTTATAAAGGTTAAATAAGTTTTTCGTCTCTATAAATATAACGAATTTTGATTTTAATCCTTATAAAATTAAACTGAATGTTTTCATCCTCACAAAATTTTTTATTTTGTTTTTCATCCTTAAAAGATATAATTTTGATGTGTTTTTGACATTTTTTCAACATAATATGAATATATAAATGTTGAATATAATAAACGAACATAACATGAATACAATTTGAACATAAAAGAGTTATAATTTTGCCATTTACATGAATATAAAATGGCCATTAAGGACGAAAAATAAAATAATTTTTTTTGTGAAGATGAAAACATTCAATTTAATTTTTTAGGGACTAAAATCAAAATTCACTATATATATAAGGACGAAAAACTTATTTAACCCTATTTATAATGTATACGGACGGGTTCCATTTCCAGCAGGTTCGGATAATCCATCCGCAACCGACAGTATTAACCCTTCTTTACCCAAGTTTGGTCACCCGAGTAACCCGACCCACCCGTTTCAACTGACCCGTTCACCGACGGGCCTTGCGGATTGGGCAGTTTGGGTCGACCGGTGTTTTTTGTCCAGCCCTATTTATTGTGATTTAAAATTTTGATTTTAAATTAATGATAATTATTTTAAATCCAGGTGGATTATAAAAATCATAGGTGGCAATTGTTTTTTTAAAAAATAGTGTCCACATAAGCGCCACATCAGCTTTGACCAAGTCAAAATCAAGGGGGCCTAACTTTTGCAAAGGGGCTAAAACTTGGGGGACCAATAGTGCTATTTTGAAAACAGGGGGGCCAAAATCGCAAGTTTTGCAAACTTGGGGGGCCAGAAGTGCATTAAGTTAGAGGTATCTAGCTGTAATTATTTAAGAATGGTAATAGTTATACGTTTTACCAAGTTAAGTGAGTAGAATCCTTTCTAATTAGATGCTGAGTGTGTTAGGCCCAATATGAGAGGATTTAACCTAGCCCAATTAAAAGGTGACTATATAAGCTTAACATAGGTTAAACCATTAATTATTTCATTCACAAACTTAGAGAGGTAGAGAAACAAAGAAGAGAAGAATAGAGAAAGAAGAGGAAAGAGCTTGAAGAAGGAGAAAACTAGGAGCTAGAGGGGAGATTGAAGCCTAAGCTAGAAGGAATTGAAGTTAGAGGTAAGGGGGATAGATCCGTTCCATTAAATAAACAAGAATTCTCATTTTTCACTTTTGGGTCATAATCACTTTTGAATGAATTATGATTTTGTTGATTTTAAATGATGATTTTCGTGCCCATGTTTATGTGGTAAATTTGGATATGTGAAATTTGTCATAAACTTGTTGTTTGTGCTTAAGCTTCATGGTTGTTATGTGTTAAAATGATTATGTTGAAGTTTTAGTTTAAATTGATGAAAAATGATCTTGTTGTTAATTGTTGGTGTATTCATGATTATATGATATAAATGGTGTTGAGTTGTAATGTTAATGATAATTCATGCTATGAGTGTTGCTATATGTGTGGTTGTGATTAAGTTGTTGTTGTTTGATGAGTTTTGTGAATATGGGTTGAAAATGGAAAAGTTTGATTTTGGTGAATTAGAATGAAATGATGATGGTGTTGTGATGAATTAACATGGGTAGATTTTCTGTTTTGAGTCATGAGTTTTGGGTATGAGATGGTTGGGAGAAAATTTGGGTTTTGAATGAAAAACCATTTTAAGCGTTTTTGAAAAATAAGTGATTTTGGGAGGAATTAGGATAAGTTGTTTTGGGATAGGAAAACATGATTTTACTGTAGAGTGTGATAGGTCTAAGGGATTGGAACGTGTTGGAGAAAACGGAATCGAAATCGGATTAAAGATCAGAATTTTATGCGCGAAAGGGGGAAAACAGAAAATCGGAAAAATCATGTGTTGTTAGGGACACATGACCATGCGCCTCCCAGGCACGGACCGTGCGTGTGGTTCGCAATTGGCACACACGACCATGTGTCCAACAGGCACGACCGTGCGCCCGGAAACCCTATCTAATTGAAGTATAATTGGACCTTTATGAGTAGTTTTAATTGGTCTTGATTTGAAAATGAATTGGTTTTGGAAAGTAATCAAAAATAGACGAACTTGGCAAAATTGGAACCTTAAGTGAACTTTGTGAAGAGTATATGCTATGTTTAAACTTCTGGACTATTAGATAACATGTAGGAATGTTGTGAAAGGTTGTTGATAATTGAAAACATTATCTTGGTGAAATACTTGAAAATCGGTGTTTTGTGGAAAATAGTCAAACTTTACCGAAATTGGGTTTTAAGATTTTCAAAACTTGTAGATGGATTGTATTAATGTTTATATGATAGAAATATGATGAATCAATGATGATTAGGAGTTTATTATGATGAATGTCCTGATGTTGTTGCTTGTCTGTCTTTTATGCAAGATGTTAATTGAAACAGTATATTTTCTTTAAGGCAATAGTTGTTGATGGTGATTTATGTTGATGATTATGATGATGATTTATTAATGATGACGAATTTTTACATGAAAAATGATGAAGATATTGATGGTGAATGCATGTATGAAAAATGTTGATGTTAATGGTGACGATTTGTTGAATGAACGTATGTATTATTGAGTCATATGTTCATGCATTCATAAGTGTCAAGTAGGATATTTATATCCAATGAAGACGATTAGGATACCTTGTATCCATAGGCGACGACTAGAATACTTTGTATTCAACGAGGCGACGATTATGAAACTGTTTTGTATCAAGAGGCGACGATTAGTACCACATGCATATAGAGTCGGGTATAGAGCGCATTACATACATTCGATAAGTGTCATACTTGACTATGTGCTTGGTGATTATATGCATTTGTGAACTTGGTGATCTATGTACTTCGTGAAATTTGGTGACCATGGGAAGATGTGAAAGTGTACTTGTTATATTATTATGCTTGTATGCTTGATGCTTAATAATGATGTTGAATTCATTATGAATGATTTAATTAAATTTCATTAATCATTTGAAATTATGTATGTCGTTTAATTTTCATTTGATTATACTTTATTTGTGGAATGTTATCTAACCCTCAGTGGTCGTTGGTTGACCGTCTGCCTATTTGTATGAATGGGTAGACGACTTGCAGGATTAATTGCTTTGCTTTGTGATGAGTTTGCTTGAGGCTAGCTTTGAAGCTACCTTGTTTTTTGTTTTGGGAGTCTTAGTCTAGGTCTCTGATTAAGACGTCAGTCTTTGTCGTTATTTTGATGTCTTTATGAGATTATCACTCAGTATGTTGAAATTTGAGATTTATATTTGGTGATGTATTTTGATATATGTGACATGGCTACTTTGGAGATTTTATTTATCTGTTGACGAGATGTTATGATATTATTCCGCTGCGAGCTATGAAAAATTAATTATGCATGTTTGGACTTATAGAAGAAGTAGCATCTAAATCTTTTGTCTGATTGTATTATTTACGTGATTTATCGCTTTAAGGGTTTAGGGTGTTATAGATAACATCATAACTTTCATCATCATCATAAATCAACCATCAACACTCTCATCATCACAACAACATATACATCTTCATTCTCATCATTATTATAATATAACATCACTATTTCACATCGTAGTTACTTCGTTATATATATATATATAATACCAATTGTTATCACTCTCTGTCGCAGTTATAAGATCCCTCGTCATTAGTCTCTATCAACCGTTTATATCACCACCTTACATCTTTATTGATCCAACTCTTACGCATAACTCATTTGTACGTCAACATCCCTCTAAATTATTTTATTATTCATCTTACAGACATAATCTACCCTACCATATTCCTCATTCTTAATCTCAAGATGTTTTCTTATTCATTATCATTAAGTATAATGTCTCCTCTCTATACAACTAGGTTCTTCCTCACCATCTTCACTAACCCTTTCATTCATCACCATCCTCCTAATATTAACTTCATTCTAATTTAAAGTTATTATCTCATCTTATCATCACTTTCGACTTCAACCATTTTCCTCACTATGACTTCATTATAATTTAAGGTTTTATTCTCTCGATACCAGTCGTTATTATTATCGTCAAACATTATAACTATTGCCGCTTATCCGCTTTCCTATTCATCTTGCCATCTTCTAATCGATTACTGTTTTATCTGTCACTATTATCATTCCTTGATTACTGTCTTATCTGTCGCTATTATCATTCCTATTATCTTCCATTTCGTCTACAATCATCTGATTCGACTACACTATATTCTTTATTCGTTTTTACACTATATGCGTTCCTATATAACATTCGCCTTAAGTTCTTTAATTATTGATTTACGGAGATTATGTTTAGCTTCGTCAGTTACTCGAAAAACCCTTACCTCATGTTTTCCCTTATTATCGTCCATTTTCACTTCTTCATCTCCTTCATATTTTATACCCTCTTAATCGACTTACTACATTAGACCTTTTAAATATCCCAAGGCTTACTCCCGTCGTTACCTTTCCACCGTGAACTACCATATTTATATATCTTATATTTCTCCTTCTACTGCTTAAACTACTCCATCGTTTTAGGCATCATCTCTAATTCGAGGGACCTATATTTACCTTAGTCATCTACCTTAAACGTCTCACTTGTTCCCTCCTATCATTGTATTTCATTCCCTATTGCTAGGCCATCTTTAACATCATTAGATTCTCATAGGTTACTATCTTCGGTTAATATCTAGACTTGTTTTTATCTTGAGACAACCGCTTCCATTTATACTTGACCACACTCCCTCATCTAGATATGTAGTTTAGGGATCCTTACTTTTACTCGACACTAATGACTTTCGTAAAACCACCATTACTTTTTTAGATATTGAAGAGTCCACTAGAATGATTGTGCTAAATATTTGTTAATAACACAGCATGACTTAGACGTGGTGGTTAAATCATAACTCAAGTCCTAGAGGTTATAATGGATTCAAACCAAGGGTAAATTAAAGTTAATATCCATATCTAAAACTTTCATTAAGACACCTAAACCCAATTCTGAACAGAAAGTGGTGGAAAAGTTTATTTTCTTAAGGTTAGGAGAGATACATGACTATGCTGACCTATGTGGGGTATTTTGATCATAACGCACAATGTGGATGTATGAATGAGGTAAGACTAAAACCTATGAAAATCTAACATCCATACCTACAACTTTCATGAAGACACCTAAGCTTGATTTGGAGCATAAAGTGGTCAAAAAAGTGGTTTTCCTATGCTTGGACAGGGTGCACGACCGTGCTGACTGGAGGAACAACCGTGCCCCCTCCAAAACACACAAAATCCTCATATAGGGCCATGAGGTGCACATAGACCGTTCTACCAAGTGGCATGACCGTGCACATGTGTTAAGTTACAGAATAATCACAGATTTTTTTGAATGTTAATTTTCGTGCTCATAATTGAATGATGATTTTGGGTATGTTAAATTTGTGGTAAATTTGTTGATTCTTAATTTTCATTGTGGAAACATGTTGAAGTGATTACTTTGAGAATTTGGCTTAAAATGATGAAAACAATGGTGTTGTTGTTGTTGAGTGATGATGAAATCATGATTATATGCTATGAATGTTGTTTGGTACATGTTGATGATGATAATTCATGCATTGGGTGTTGATAAATGTGTTGTTGTGGTTAAGTTGTTGTGTTTTTATCACTTTTGAGAAAACTGGTTAAAAGTATAGAAGTTTGATTTTGATGAATTTGAGTAGATTCATAGAGTTGTTATCGTGATTTGAATTGAGAGGATTTTTTGTTTTCAATCAATGTGTTTTGGTGAGAAATTGTTTGGGAGATTATCGGGTTTTGTGTAAAAAGTTATTTTAAGTACTTTTGTGAAATAAGTCATTTTGGGGGTGAGTTGAATTATGTTGTTTTGGATTGTGAAACTATGTTTTTAAGTATAGTTTTAATGATCTAAGTGTTTGGGACGCGTTGGCAAAAACATAATTGAAAACGGATTGAAAATTGAAGTTTTACGCGCGAAAATGAAAAATAAGCATTTTCTGTCTTTCAGAAGTGGCACGACTGTGCGCCCTTGTGCCACGATCGTGCGCGTTTTCTCGTGAACGGGTGGCACGGCCGTGCCAACCCCTCTGTGTCCGGAAACCCCGATTTTTTGTATTTTTGAGTACTTTTAAGTATACGAATGGTTGCCAAACACCTAAACCTAATTTAATGGACTATAATTGAACTTCTAAGAGTGATTTAACAAGCACTACTACAAAATATACATTTAACATCAAGGGGGGTTTAGTTTTCACATCACCACGTAAATTATCTGAAGGGAAAGATACACACTGTGAGTTTTTACATCAGTTGACATAAGCACATGAGGTGAATTCCTAATTGCATATAACATTTACATCAGTGGATAATAGAAATGAGGGGAAAAACACGTGGTGGCATTTTCTCAATTTCAGTGAAAAATTTGGCTAATTTTTTTCACATCAGTGGGTGAAAACTGCCTAAGGTAAAAACAAATTAGGTCATTAACCTTATCTCTTCATCTATCGTACAAAGCATCAGTGTATACAAAGCATCAGTCAAAAGCTCAGTCACCGTCCAAATCTCTATTAGCCTTATACCCATCTATCGTTCACCGTCCAAATCACTATTATCGTACAAAGCATCAGTCAAAAGCTCTCACCGTCCACTTCCGATGGCCATTTCTCAATTCGTTCGTCGAACGCCCTTCACTTTCGGTTGCCATTTCTCAGTTCTTCCAGCGGCCCTTCACTTCCATCGTCATCGTTCACTACGCCCTTCACTTTTGCAGTTCGTCCGCCGAATGCCTCCACGTCATTCACCTTCGCATGATTAGGTTTGTCCATTGAACCTTCTGCTTCGTGATTCCTTTTCATTCCTTCGCAGAACCCTATTTCTTCTTCCATTCATACATTGCTTTTGTCCTCCATCATTCTTCTGCTTCCCGATTGATTCTTCATTCTTTTGAATTATTGATTTGATATATTTCTGTGTAGTAAATTTAATTGTTCATTTGCTTTGTTTGTTAATTCACTCAATTGTTAATTTTTTTTGTTATTTTTGTTCCTTATGCTTTGTGATTCCTACGGGTATAATTGACACTGTTGTTCGTTGTTTTTGGATTTGTGAAATTAATGATTTTTGAGTTAGCTATTTTCATTATGAGTTTAAGTTCATAATTCATTTGTTATATTCTTCTCACATTGCGTAATTTATAGTGATATAAACTATAGGTTTAAATAAATACTTATATGATCGATGACCTTTATATCTGTTGCGTTATTATTATTTTTTTGGTAGAAAATATTTGTTGCTATCTCATTTTCAGGCTGAAACTATTTGCTAATAATGAATTGAAAATAAGTTGCTTAGTTAGCTTACTGTCTGAACAGGACATAGGAAAGAAAGACAAAAATGTTGAATTCTTAACTTCCCATATGTTGCTTAGCTAGCCCACTATTTGTTGGATAAAATGCCACTAAAACCCAATTTCTCTTGTGACAATCTTAAAAGCTTGTTATGTGGGATTCAAATTCCTGCATCTTTTGCACATGATGAGATTGCCAGGCCTGGTGTAGTGGGACCTATCATGTTTCTCTTGAATGGAAAATTAGATGGTGTTGCCTTTGATTTCCTTCAACATAGTGGGATTGGGTTAGATTTCAAATTATTTGACATTGTTGGCACACTGTTCTCTCATGATAGTTCAAGTGCTAAACTTGTTTGTAGGTCTTGTAGGTCTGTTGGAGGGGTTTTGTTGGATGACAGTGCCTCTTGCTGCTATAACCATTGTAGTGGACGAGAGGTGCTGTTATGCGGTTTAGTTCTGCTGCTTTTCTGTTCAGCTGGGCATTTAGTTGTTAGAGCAACAGTTTTTTGTACTCTTTGCGGCGCTGTTGTGTAGCGCTGCCGTGCAGTTTTTAGGAGGTTTTTTGTGGAGTTTTGACTCTTTTTGTATTCTCGTTTCCTTTTTGCTGTGCAGACTTTTGTGTATATGAAATCACCAATGGGACTGCTTTTTGTTGTCGCTGCCTGAAGGTTCTTGTAGGTATTGCTCTTTTAGATTTAAAAGGTGCATTATCACATCAACTTGTTACTCAAATCTGGAAAGTGCAATTGCAGTGTATTGGAGGTAATCCATATAAAGTTTCAAAGCTTGCAAATGACCAACAACTAAATATGAGTAGTAAGCCATGGGTTTTCACTAGTGATACAATGGAGATAACACTCAATATTGGATCTACTTGTAGTTTACTTAGTCATGGCATGCATCATATCATAATATATTCAAACACTCCACAAATAATTTTTTTGAAGGAAGTTGAGGACATGTCTACTGCTGCTAATGTGTGCCTCATGCAAAGAAGAGTGACTATTCAAAAAGGGGTTATGGTATGTTTCCGCCATAGGTAATGTGTGCCTCATATCATAATTTGTCACTTTATAACTATTCATTGCTTTTAAAGTATGTTTCCACCATAGGTAAATTCAATGCACTAGTAATAAAAACCCTTTTTAAGTTGGTTAAAAAGGGCTTTTTAAGTCGGGCGCGTGGCCGACCTAACAGCTCTTGTAGTAAGAAGTTTCTGCCTTTTAAGTTGGATATAACAACCGACTTAAGGCGTCATTGTTTAAGTCGGTTAAAAATGCTTTTTAAGTCGGGCGCGCGTCTGACCTAACAGCTCCCGTAGTAAGAAGTTCCAGCTTTTAAAGTCGGATTTAGCAGCCGACTTAAGGCCTCACTGTTTAAGTCGGTTAATATTAACCCGACCTAAGATATTAACTTTGTAAGTCGCACAGGTTTAACCGTCTTAAAAAGTTAATACCTTTTTTTTATATATATAGCACACATGCAGAATATGCTTCCATTTTTTTTTTGGTCCACTGCATACATGCAGAATGTCCAATGCTCTATCTTGTAGTAATAGAAAGATACATTAAAGTGTTGGATAAAAAATACATGTACTAGTCAATACGAAAATCCACATCTACTAATTAAAATAAACCATATAACTACGATGTCATACGAAAGTAAATATTGCCACTGTGCACTGCAGGATTAAAGTACATGTTAGAACCAAAACGCAAATAGTACTAAAACTCAAAACAAGGCTAACACTAAGCTAAAACCCCAACTTCTAAAAAAAAAAACCAGTCTCACTAAACCTTACTCCCCCCACCTGCTCCAAAAATCAGTCTCGCACTAAGATGAATCCGCATTTGCTTCTACAAGCTATTGCGCAATATTCAATTCTAACCATACATCAAAATCAAATGATTTACATGAGAAATATCAATCAAATATATTAGTACAGGTTTGATTTATCCCTGATTTATCAGCACAGGGATAAGTGTGACATGTATTAAATTGTCCACACGTTATAATATGAGTGGAGAACAACAATGTTTTGGAAAATTGTGATGCTACACTTGTCTAAATTCTCTTATAGTAAGGTAGGTATATACAAGTAATTAATATGATGGCCAAGTTTATTTTGTGTGACTACTTATACCATAGATACGTACCACTGCAATTAAAAGATTGTTGGACCATCATTTTCCCTTTCTCTAATATATATATCACTGAAATGTTAATGAGGCTTCTCAAAAATAGTCTGATCAATCAAAAGTTGGAATGTGGTGTGCAGGTTCTAAAGGAGAAAGAAGTTCCAAGCTTACATGTGTAGTAAGTTAAACAGAATCAACTAATTATAGAAGAAAAGTGAAAGTTAATGTGTCAAGAGAAAAACTAGTTACTATAATTTCTAATAATTATGCTATTTCTCGAATGGCGTCATATTCTGTTACTTCTAAATAGGAAGGGATCCAAGCCTAGATACTTGAGCATTCTAATTTAATTAGTGAGTTAATTTCATGGAAAATTCTAGGCCGGGTCACTTTGATATCAGGGAATGATATAAAACAAAAGAACTAGGTAGCATTAGTTGTGTATTATGTGTTGACAAATCAATACTTTGTTAACTACTCGTTCAATTCATGGTATAGTTTGAGAAGTATTTTATTCTTTGTGGATTACCAAATTACTAATTAGTGAATTCCAAATGAATACCAATTATAATAATACCCATGAGGACTCCTTTGTACTCATTTGGAAACTTGTAATTCTGAAATAGAGCTCTATCATGTTGCTGGTGTAACTAATGGTTCCCTTTAGACTAAACAAGAACAAAAAACTACGGTAAAATCATCTTTCCTCCGTTAAAATTTCTTTAATTAAGCACAATTTGCTTATGCATCCCACTTTACAGTATCTCCAAAGTCCAGATTAGGGTGATATTTCATAGATCAACAGCACACAAGTCTTTTGAAAAATCAAAAACATTCTAAGAACCCTAGCCAAATACTATCTCATCAAAACTTTACAGACTTGGAAATTGGAATAACAATATTCTTACTATTATTTGAGCTGACTACCACAAAATGGTAGATTCATCCCAAAGTTAATAGTGTCCATTTAGGGGCGTTTGTATACTCAATTTAATCAAGTATTTATTGAAAAAGCACTTTTCATATATAACATGTTTTTACAATCTCAGAATTTATAGGAACTAACAAACTCCAAGTAAACTTTGTATAATTATTTTTCGTAAGCTACTTATGAAAAGAAGATCAAGATTAAGTCTAGGAGAGTGAGCTAGTCTCAGAATTTCTTTTTTGTATAAGAAATTCCATAGAGAATTGCTTGTATTCTTGTTATATCTATTGGGTGCTAATTAGAGGTTTCAGGGTGTTCTTCTCCGTTAATTAGTATTAAGAAAGATTCTACTATATGGTTAAAACATAATACACATAGTGGTTCTTCCGATCAAAATCCAAAATTGAAAATCAAAATTAATAATATGAACTTAATCAATTTCATGAGCTAATACAAAATATTTTTCAAATCAAACACATACAGTCATGGTTATTGCCCAGAAAATTTTCAATGTTCTTAATCCCAAATTTTCATAGAAATCAAATCCAATTTTTTATAGAAATCAGAACCATCAAGCTCTAGAATTATCAATTTCAAAACAATTCAAAGGCATGACAGTTTCAGTAAACCCTCATTTCCAAATCATTGAACAAATTGTGAAAGAATAAAAATACCTTTGTGGGGAGAGTGAGTGACGGAGGTTCCGGCAGCGATGGCTTTCTTCCGGCGTGCGTGACGGAGGTTCCAAAGAGAGTGACTGAGAGTCGCGAGGGAGGTTCAGCGAGTGAGTGACACAGGTTCGGCGTGAGTGACAGAGTGAGTGAGCTTGTGTGGGATTGTGCGGGACCGTGGTTCAATTGAACGAGAGAGAAAGTGAGAAAGAGAAGCTTTGTGTGGTTCGATTGAAATTCAGAAAGTGAGAAGCTTGTATTTTTTTTTCCGTTACTAGTGAGAAGCTTGTATACTGATATATAACTTCTTTTTTGTTACATTGATTTTTTGCGTACTGATATATAACTTTTTTTTTGTTACATTGATTTTTTGTTATAGTGAGAAGCTTGTTACATTCCTTTCAAAAAAAAAAAAGAAGCTTGTTACATTGATATATAACTATTAATGTAATTAATAAATTTAAAATTTAATTTATTTAATTAATAATTAATAATTACTAAATTAAAGAGGGAAAGTTTTTATTTTGTCAAAAAAACAAAAGAGGGAAAAATTCTTAGGTCGGGTGGTCAACAAGCCGACTTAAGTAAATGACTTCTTAAGTCAGTTGGTCAACCTAACGACTTAAGGAATTTATTAAAAATATTTTCTTTTCATTATTCTGTGAACCGTAAGTCGGGTAACCTTATAACCGACTTAAGAAAGTTTGAAAGAATTGCGAAACTACCACCGCATCACTTCTTAAGACGGGTGGCAGCGCGAACCGACTTAAGCACGATACTAAAAAGTATTTTTTGTACTAGTGATGGGAGAAGAAGGTAAGTTATGGTATTTAGAGTCTAAGGATAGAAGAGAAGTAATCACGTTATAGTTAGAGATCTCAATCAATGACTTTTAGAGGGGGAAGCCTATCATTTTCTTCAATGGTATTTTTGTTGAACATAGTAAGTAGGAAAATAAATTCAATTTGCATTTGTGGTGCTATGTTTCATGTAATTTGCTGATTTTGTGGAGATTGAATTGAATGGTTAGGATTGAATTGACAAGGGTAGGGTCTACAAATTTCAGGATGAACCGCAATAGATGTACCTAATGATGAAGACGATGTCTTTTGGGTATCGAGGATTGCGATTTTGACAATCGGGACATTGGTTGGAGCTCTGTGCCCATTAGTAAGTCTGATCATCAAGGTTTACTCCATTTTTATTCTTTAAGTTTCTATTGGTCTTTTTTACTTATTAGTTTCAGATTGTTTATTTGAATGATATATTGTGTGGCTTCTTCTTTGCTTAATTTTGATAATAATTTAAAAAAGAAAAGTTTCTGAATGTAACTATATGGGTTTCTGAAAAAAAGTATCTAAACATCTGACATGTCATCAATATGAAGTATGTAACACCCATACTAAACGTATCTAGAAAGTTTAGCATGCGCATTATCTTTAGTACTGGATACATTAAAATTTACAACATAAATTCTACGAATGAATATTTTATACAACAAAACGCGTTCGTAC